>TARA_R110002020_G_scaffold309301_2_pt1 | contig 186795 bp, 177 predicted proteins | sample TARA_R110002020 | Tara Oceans TARA_R110002020 (sample SAMEA4396489) | marine metagenome | biome: Westerlies Biome; feature: [MES] marine water layer (ENVO:01000295) within the mesopelagic zone...; material: water (ENVO:00002006), including particulate matter (ENVO:01000060)... | reverse complement strand
GGCAGGCGTCGTCCAGGTCACACGGCAAGAGACGGGAACAAGGGGTCCGACACGCGAGGTCACGAAAACGGATGGAACCAGACTGGCAGACACTTCCGGATGCAAGACGAGACCCAAAGACGCGCGTTTCTTTGGCGCCCTCACCCATGAAACACTCCGACCAGCAGCACCTCAGCATGAGAGACTAATGCGAAAAAGCCGCCCGATGCCTGGCACCGGACGGCTCCTAATCCGCCTGAAACAGGAGACTGAATCCTCAGGCGGCGTCTGGCTCTGCGAAGGTCCCTGCATCTGACTGCGCATTGTCCCGGCCATCCTCAAACAGACCCGCAATCCGTGCCCAGGCATCAGCAGGCGCAGACCCCGCTCCGTCCACGAGGCGGGCTGGCGGCACCTGCATCCAGCCCGGTCGCCAGTCGGGATTGGGCTCACAAGCCTCACCAGCAATCCGGTTCCCGATGAGCGCCTTCTGTACTTTGGCCGTATCGGTGACGCAGGTTGCCGCCAAAGACTCAGACCCAATATCGGCCACCATCGCATTGATCGCCCGCTTATCGCGGCAGAGGGCGAAGAAGGCCGGTTCCGGCTTCCAGCAGGCTGACAGGTCGGTCTCGCAAACATGCAGAACGGCCTCAACCACCGCCCCGCCCGCTTCCAATGTCTCAGCCATGGCAAAGGCCAGAAGCTCACCGACTTCCGCGTCCGACATGGCGAGCAAGGCGGCGAAGATTTCGCAAAGGCGATAAGCGTCGCCATTGCGGCGGGTCTCTCCTGACACGTTCATCGCTGCGAACAGGCTTGTCACACGCTCCCGTTTCGCCGCCATCTCGGCGGCAGCTGTCGACGCCTCAAGGCTCGCCCGTGTGGCGTCCTTCCGGCTGCTGCATTCATGCGGCCGGATCGTCCAGAGCGCACTGCCGGTCATGGCATGGGCGACCATCAGGCGCAGCGCGATAGCGGGCTGGGCAGCGAGGCTCGCCTGCGCCGCCCCATGGCGGTGCAGCAGAATATATTCAGCAAGGGGGCCGGACATTTCTGGTTTGACGGGTGCTGAGGAAGGGTCGTCGCTGCCGCGCTTTTCCTTGTCGTTTCGCCGCCCCTCAGCCTGCGAGATATAGCCTTCATGGAAGGTCACACGGCCGTCGTGGCGAAGCTCGACGAACACCTTGCCGCCCTCCTTCTTCGTCTTGGTCACATGGTCCCAGCGCTGGAAATACTGCCCCCGTTCAAGGCAGACCACGTCCTTCCAGCCCTCGGCGAGATAAGCTTCGATGCGCGACGCAACGGCTGCCGACTGCGCGGTCCAGAAGGCGTCCGCGTCGGCAAACACGCCATGCTCGCCAAACAGGTCAGCCGTGATCAGGCCTTCATACCCTGCCAGTTCAAACAGGGCCTTATCAGTGGTGATAATCGCCCCGCCTGTGATCCACGCCTTGCAGGTCCGGCCCATCGGCGCGCGCGTGTCCTCGCTCTCGAACAGGCAAAGCCAGTCTGCCTGTAGCTCCGGCGTTGCCAGCGTCAACGCCCGGATCGTCTCGCGGTCGATCTCGTCCTCGGCATAGAGTTTGCGGATGGGTTCGGCGAGGGACGCCAGTGCCAGCACCCGTCGCACCAGAAGCACAGTGACCCCAAAGAATGCGGCGATATACTCGACGGCGCGGCCTTCATCATGCAGGCGCTTGAAGGCGGTATACTGTTCCATTTCCGAAGCTGGCAGGCGTCCGACATTCTCGATGACGGATGCCGCAATCGCGCTGGCCGCATCTTCCTCCCGCATGATCGCGCACGGCACCATGGGCACTTTGCCGGTCTCCTTCTCGATCTCCTTCAGGGCGAAGAACCGCCGCCGTCCGGCAACGATGCCGTAATGATCGCCTTCACGGCGCACCAGCAGAGTCTGGCGGATGCCGCTCTCGCGGATTGACGGCAGGATATCGGACACGTCGGGCTTCTTCCGACTGTGGCGCATGTTGAGCTTGGAGATACGAAGCTGATCGAGGGGAATGTTTTTCAGGATAGGCTGGGCCATGGCATGGGCCTCCTTTGATGAATTGATTGAAGAGGTCAGGCGCGCACTCATGTGCGCGCCTCAAGATTCGACAGGGTCGCACAAAGGCGCTGCGCAGCCCGGCGACCGATCACGATGGCGTCGGGAAGAAGATCATCTGCGACGTCCGTCAGATGAGCATTATCCGAGCCCGGATAATTTGCTTCGACGCCCCAGAGGCTGATGACGTGCTCGTCCAGTATGACGCCGTCCAGCGACACCGAGAGGACGATGCCGCAATAGAACCAATCATCCTTGTGCCAAGCCTCCATGATCGCCTCGGCTTCGGCCTGTGCCTTCGCAAAGCGTTCCCGGAAATTGTTTCCGGGGCCGATGAACCCCGGCGCATCCTTGTAGAGGGATGGCCAGAATCCGTCCTGGCGCTGGACGGGCCCATCCGGGCTATCGTCACGCACAATGCGCGCGACGATCCGGAACCCGTCCTGTTCGCACGCGATGCAATCGCCCTCGCATACGAACGCGTCAAAGCGTTCCGTGAAAGCCATCTCTAACGGCTCCAGAACACGTGGACTTCATCGAAGCCCGTCTGGAACACCATGATCTCACCATTCAGAGCCATGTCGCGGGCAAGCGCGGTCCAGTCGATGTAATAGTCGAGCGAAGGCGGGATTTCAGTACCGGTCTCCCGCATGAATTCCTCGGCGAAGTCTGCGGCGCTGCGGTATTCTCCGGCATAGTCTTCGAAGGCCGCACGGGCCTGCTCAAGGTCATCGCCGAAATGCCGGTACAGCTTCGCGCCTACCTCGCCATGCTCGCCAAGAAAGTCAGCAAGATCGCAGACGGTTTCGAACGCGGCGTATTCAGACAGGCTTGCGCCCTGAAAGCCCTCATAGTCGTGAATGGCCCATTCCTCGGCATCAGGCTCGGGGCTCGCCGCCAGCATGGCGCTGACCCCTGCCCTGATCTCGTCAGGGGTGGTTGCCTCAATCCATGCGCCATGCAGGCGGCCATTATTGTAGGCAGCAAGGCAGGCAACGTAGATGCGGGGGTGGTCCGGAACCGTGAGAGCGGTAGCTGTTCCAAGGGGTATAGCGGGGCTAATTTGGTCAGTCATGTCAGTCTCCTTTGCGCCGCCCGGCGTTCTTTCCCGCATCAGGCGGGGGTGGGCGGCGAAAAGGTGCATCGCCGGAGCGCATAAGGGCCCCGCGCAAGGGGAAGCCGTAGGTAGGAAATCTAAAGACGAACAATCACGACGAAGTCCCGCCCCCTTGTGCGGGGCCCGCGCTCTGGCAGACGCACCGTCCGCCCAGACCCGGCTGTTGAGGAGAGATATTGAGGAAGCGGCCGACGGGGAGGACGCGGACAATCCATAGGAAATGACAGAAGCGGACAGGCGGCATTCGCCCCATCGGTATCTTGTGACGAGTCCATCCTGAAACCTGACGATGCCACGTCCCTGAAACCGAAGCTCAAGCGAAGAAGCCCCGTCCAGATCAAACCAGCATCGCTTCCGATGCATTACGCATCCGGCAGCGCCGTTGACGTTCTTGCCCCCGACAACACCTGATCCATACCTCACGCAATTCGGCGCCCGTGACCCCTCTGGCCAGCGGCCAGTGGGAAGCGCGGGTGCGCGACCTGCCGGTGAGCCCCAGCCCCATGCCTGAAGCCGGACTTTCTGATCCCTCAGTGAGACGAGCCGGGCCGGCCAGAAGAACGGCTCTGTCCCACCTCAATACGTCCAATCCGGACGAACAGCCCCGCGCAACCGCGCGGGCAGGTCGCAGATAACGCAAGACCTGTTCAGGCCACACGCTGATCCAGACCTGTCTCGGCGCCGAGAAGCTCGACCAGATACCCGCCATCGCGAAGACCTTCTGCCTTACGGATGATGTACCTGATCGCGTCCTTCATCGTCCCGGTCTCGAGGCCCCATTCGGCGTCAACGGCTTCCTGGCCATTCAGAACGACGGCAATGTCGCGCCTGGACATGCCGAGCTCAAGGCAATCGAGGGCGACAAGCCCATCCCGCAGGATCTGCGTCGTCTTCGTCCACAGCGGCATTTCAGCGACGGGTCCCTGCTCGACCAGCGCAAGGGCCGCCTTCTGCGCCTTGAGTTTGCGCTCATATTCATCGAGGTCAGAAATGGTCAGCTTCATTTTGACGGGCTCGAGGCCAATCAGCGAGGCGCCGGTGCAACGGACCTGAACCACGCAGCCTTTTCCGCGGACCAGGAGAAACTCCCGGGCCTGCAGGTCCGTGACATGCGTGATATCGCAGATCGGCACGGTCCGGTCCCAGATGTCACAATTCTGACCGGGCGCACGCGGCGAGCAGTTGATTTCGACCTGATCGGGATAGACATGCTTGTTCCAGACCGCGTCGGCTTCGAGACCATTGAGGTCTGGGTCAGGCATGAAGACCAGGCCCCAGCGTTCGGCCAGTCTCTGGGGCACGCGGGACCTGAGCATCCGGATCGGTGCGCAGGGCGCCATTTTCTCCCAGATCTCAGAATCGCTGCGTAACTCAGCATCGCGCCTCAGTTTCGGGTTGCGCCGGACATATTCCCAGGCCCAGCGGTCCCGCGAAAGCGGCCAGAGATAATCATAGCGTTTCAGTACGCCTGAGGAGTTCAAGGGGTAGGTTTTCATCTGCCTCTTCCGTGTTGCTCCAACACGTGCAAGCCAGATGCCAATTTCTACCTTACGTAACTTTTCAATTCCCCCAAAAGGCGTTCCCCATCCGCCTGAGAACCAGCCCCCATCTCGCCAGACAAAGACCTTTACAGCGAAAAACCCAATAGATATCCTCTCTTTAGTTGAATCTCCTTCGCCCTCCCGATGACCGAAACCAGACGAGATTTCCGCCCTTGCAGACGTCACACGATCACCTCAGCCCAGGCCGCGCCCGCGCATTGGCAAGGGCCCGGGACATCATGCTTGAAGAGCTGCAGGCCCGGATCGAAACAGGAGGTGGCGCAAGAGCCAGCCGCTACCGGCTTTTGAAGCTCATCCTGTTCGGTCCCTTCGCGAGAAACAGTGCATCAGAGACCGCAGCCCCCTCCCCGCAAGCCGCCATGAACTTCCTTGTGATCGTCAGCCATCGCGCACTGGCCGGGATGAGCGCCTTCTGGGACGAGGTCGAAGAGCGCATTACCCGGGACCGCCAGGTCAAATGCCCCGTAACCCTCATCATCCACACGCTGCCAGACGTAAACAGCCAGCTCAAAGCCGGCGCGCCGTTTTTCTGCGAAATCATCAATAAAGGCATCTTCGTCTACGCAGACAGCGAACCCGGCAAGGATGGCCGCTCTAAGAACATCCTTGCCAGACCAATCGGCCCAAACCCTCAGCGAGCTTTTGAAATGGGAGTGGATCTGCACTCGCAGTGGAAAGGTGCCGCTGAGCAGGCACTATTCTTGGGGAAAGTTTCAATTTCCCAAGGTAAAGAGTGGAACCGAAGATCGGCGTTCCAACTCAACCAAGCGGCTGAGAGCACCTATCGCATGTTCTTGCTTATGGTGACTCAGTACGCGCCCGCCAGCCACAACCTCGGCAAGCTCCGCAGCCTTGCCAGGGCCGTCGAACCGAGAATCGACCAAGTATGGGCGCCGCTGCAAAAGCCGTACACCCGACATTTTGAACTTCTGCAGAGGGCCTATGTCGAAGCCCGCTATTCGCCGACCTACGAGACCCATGCCGACATTCTCGCCTGGCAAGCCGATCGAATCGAGGTGCTGATCGGCCTCGCGGATGCCCTGTGTCGTGAGCACCGCGACCGCCTCAAAGCTGAACATGGCCAACAGAATTGCATGTCTTCCAGAACTCTGGTCTCTAGTGCCGACGACAGGTAGAGGGGCGGAGACGTGCCACAAGAGGAAACGCGCAGCTCGTGAAGAACAGTCTCGATCATCTCAACCTGCAAAAGCAGAAAGAGGTCACCTACATCCGGAAGGTGATTCTCGAAGAGCTTGAGGCACGCCTTCGCAAGTCCACGTCGAAACGGGTGGCTCGCTACCGCATCCTCAAACTTGTCCTCTATGGAAGCTTCGCGCGGGGAACCTGGTTCGACGACCGCAAATCCGGCCGGGCCTCAGACTATGACTTCCTGGTCATCGTCTCGCATAAGGCGCTAACTGACATGACGACCTTCTGGTCCAGTGTTGAAGACCGCCTGTTCCAGGACCCTAAAATACAGAAAGATATATCGCTCATCGTCCACACGCTGCGCGAGGTGAACGCAAGTCTCGCGGATGGGCAGTACTTCTTCGCCGAAGTAATTAACCAGGGTGTATTGCTCTATGATATTGATGCTGGGTCAAAATCCGACGGACCCAGATCGCGAATTATTGAAGCAAAGAACCCCGCCCCACTTCGAACGTACGAGATGTCTCTCGACTATTTCACCTACTGGAAAAAAGCGGCCGTTCAAACGCTGTTTCTTGGTCAGGAAAGCATGAAGCACGGCGGAGACTGGGCACGAAGTTCCGCCTTCCAGCTGCACCAAGCGACCGAAGCGATCTACCGCATGGTCCTCCTAACCGTCACTCTCTACGCTCCGGCCACGCACCATCTCGGAAAGTTGCGCCAACGCTGTGAAGCCATAGACCCACGTCTCGCCGAAGCCTGGGGCCCGGAAAGAAAACCTTTCAAACGCTATTTCGAACTCCTGCGCCGCGCCTATGTTGAGGCCCGGTATTCACCCGCCTACGAGACAAGCCCCGAAATTCTCAAATGGCAGGCCGAGCGGATTGCGCGGCTCCTAGACCTTGCCGATGCCTCCTGCCACGAGCGGCTCGAAAAACTAGCAGCCGACGCGAAGGAGTTCTAATCCGACACGGTGCGCCATTCCTGTGCAAAAGCAGGTACTAATTCACCGCTTGCCGCAAATGACATAGCCTGATGGGCGATAGCGTCTTTTGGACCGCTGATTATTATCTGTTTTTCGCCAACTTCGATCTTGCTGACTGACCCAGCCCCCTGAATTCCGGCCATGATTTTGCAGACTCTCTCGATTAGAGAGGATGACACATGCGCAAGAGCAGATTCACAGACGAGCAGATCATCGCGATGATCCGGGAGCACGAGAGCGGCGTGAAGACGGCAGACATCTGTCGCAAGTATGGGCTGTCGGATGCGACCTTCTACAATCTGAAGGCCAAATTTGGCGGGATGACGGTGTCGGACGCCCAGCGGCTGCGGACGCTGGAGTCGGAGAACAGCAAGCTGAAGCGCCTGTTGGCCGAAGCGATGCTCGACAATGCTGCGCTGAAGGATCTTGCCTCAAAAAACTTCTGACGCCCGATGTCAAACGCAAGGCCGTGCAGCACCTGATGGCGGTGCATGAGCTGAGCGAACGTCGGGCCTGCAAGCTGGCTGAGCTGGACCGGTCAACGTTCCAATATGAGAAACAGGCGGGCGATGACGCGGCCATGCGGGAGCGTCTGCGAGCGCTGGCTGCGGCACGCCGCCGGTTCGGTTACCGCCGGCTGGGGATACTGCTCGACCGGGAGGGGCTGGGCGCCAACCACAAGAAGATCTTCCGGATCTACCAGGAGGAGGGTCTCGCCGTGAAGCGCCGGCGCGGCCGCAAGCGCGCGGTCGGCACCCGCAGCCCGATGCACCTTCCCGAAGAACCGAACCAGAGATGGAGCCTCGACTTCGTCTCCGATGCCCTGAGTGATGGCAGGCGGTTCAGGACGCTCTGTGTGGTCGATGACTTTACACGCAAGGCCCTGGCGACGGTTGTCGATGTCTCGCTGTCGGGCATCCGCGTCGCCCGGGAGCTCTCGCGGTTGATCGACCAGCGCGGCCGTCCTCAGATGATCGTCTCTGACAACGGCACGGAGCTGACCAGTCACGCAATCCTGAAATGGGTCAAGGAGGCCCGGATCGAATGGCACTACATTGCGCCCGGAAAGCCTACGCAGAATGCGTTTGTGGAATCGTTCAATGGCCGGCTGCGGGACGAATGTCTCAACGAGCACCTGTTCGACCGTCTCAGCGAGGCTCGCAACATTATCGAAGCCTGGCGGATCGATTACAATACCGTCCGTCCTCATACATCCCTCGGCGGCATCGCTCCGGCGATGTTCACTGATAATGTCAGGCGAGCCCGACCCGCTCCGCCTGAGCTACGCAAGAGCTCTGCTCAGCGGGACTTGACCACCACCACCCAACCAGAAAGAAAGGCGAACGGAGTCTCCAAATAAACGGCCCGGATCAGGGGGCTGGGTCAGAGATTCCGAGCATTTGAAAATTTACCTGAGCCCTTTGGCTCCCTCGCTTATTTCGAAAGTCTGGTCCTTTCATAGTCCAGGTTTTGAGGAGTGGCGAGCGCGTCGGGAGCGGTCTCCCACTAGCTCAAGCGCCCCGCTAGCCGTCTTTCCGTCAACGATGGACGACGGAGGGGGGGGAAATTCATTCAAAACGTTCGTCGCGCTCGCGATCGTGTTGTTCTTCCCATTCACGCGTGGCTTTGATCTGCTTTTGCAATTCGGGAATTGCTTTCTTCGCCCAGCCCTGAATAGCCAGAACCGAGTGTTTTTCGAGTGCTCGAAGCAAAGACATCCGGTTCTCCATGATGTCCGCTCGGGAACCACTCCATGAGCTTGGCTGAAAACGTTCAAAGAAAATGTCCAAGACCGCTTCCGGGTTCGGGCTAGCGCCCATCAAGGCGAGCGCCAGTGGCGTCCACTCCAGTGTTTTTTCATCTTTATTTTGATGAAAATACCCGATTGCCTTAGCAAGTTTTGGTGCTCTGATTGTCGGAGAGATGTTTACCCACGCGAGTACCTTCGTCATGTCGGCCTCGCTGAATATACAAGCCCCCTCGTCGCGTAGGGTCGCAAACATTTCACGCCGGAAACCTCGCCCCATTTTACCATGCTCAACGAGCTCATCCAATACGGCCTCAGGGAACTCAGATGCGAGAAAACGAACAAGTTTCTGGTAGTTCCATCCATGAGTTTCATAGCTGGAAAGTGCTGCTCGTAAATTCCTGCAAATGCCCTTCGCGATAGGCTCATCACTAGGGGCCGTCAGGCAGCCGCGTGCTATCTCGGTGATATCGTGTGCGCCATCACGGGATTTCCCGAACTCGATTTTGGAAAGGATTTCCCGGCCAATTGGTTTCTCGGATTCCGGCACTGGCTCCTTGTCAGAACGGTATCCAAAATATCGCATTTGAAGAACTTCAATTGCGCAGTCGACGCCGCCGTCGGAGCGTTCCGCAAGTGCTCTCAGATAGTGGGCCATCTGCTTCGAATTCAACGCCTTGTGAGTGCCGCCATGACCCATTATTCGGAACGGATAGGCAGACAACCAATCCTGTTCAAGCATGCGCATCATGCGATCAAAGCCGCCATGCTCGAAACCTATGATGGCTTGCCAATGTACAATTTCGCCGGACAGCCGTTCCTTATCTAGTTCCTGGTCGAGTATCTTGGCTGCCAGTTCCGGCTGCGTCTTACCCAGCGCACTGATAAATCCAGACAATAAGCCGTAGTTTCTTTCACCTTCATCCACTTGAAGGTATACCTGAACAATCTGCTCCCAGAGCGTCTTTGGATTTTCAGCACTATTTGCTAGCGCCTCACCAGTAACGTTTGTCCTGCTCGCTTGTCCTGAAACCAGCCTCGGCAACTCTCTTATGAGAGTGGCAGAATCTTCCGCCAACGCCGTTCCGACTTCGGCGCAGACAGCATCCACAAATGCTTGTGCCTCTCGATGCTTCTGCTCGTCATCCTCTTCAATGTCCGCAATATCGAGAGCACTCCATCTTGGCGGCAGGACATAATTGGTGATCTTTTCTGACAGGTTTGTAGGCGCAAGTTCCTTTGCCAACTCCTCGAATTTTCTTGCAGCCTCTTCCTCTCCCGCCTTTCGGGCGCGCCGAACACCACTGCGAACGGCAGCCCAACCACCAGCCCATTCACCGTGCGCCATGAATGATCGGGCGAGTTGAATTAGCTCGTCGACGAGTGCGGTATTCTCTGCGATCCACCCAAACTGATTGGCGACATGGGCGCGAATCTCATTTAGCGATCCGGCATCACTATTGCCGAACTTTGCGCACAGGCCGAAGGCTTCTTGATACCACCGCCTGATGTCATCCCGAGCCCGTGGGTAAAATCCGTAGTCGCGCGGCCGTGTGCCAAAGCTGAAGTCATACCCGGAGCTAAAACTGTCGCAGCGAAGCATGGATTCAACTCCGCTACGCGCAAGCTCCTGATCCACTTTGTCCTCACTCCCGGCAAGCCGTTCCAGAAATGCTGCGCGCTGTTCGGCCGAGGCGTGCGTGCCAGACAGGTAGAGCATAAACATGGACACGAATACCGGGCGCGCATTGCTACTATCATTTGTATCCGGATCATGGGCGGCGCACTGTGCAATCAGTGTCAGCGCATCCTCGAAATGCTCGGCATCGTAGCCGAGGTGTCGCAACAATGAGATCAGGTCGCGTCGATTGCGGTGCGTCGCTTCTGCAAGTTCAGGTGCTCGCTCGAATGCACTCCCGATACACTCAAGCGTTTTTTCTGGTGCGATGGGCGCTATATTCGCCAGTATTGCGAAGCCGACTTCATCAAGCTCCTCAATTCTCGACAGAAAGCCATTTTCGCCGAGCCAGGCTTCAACGATCCTCTGGGCTTGTTCGCTATCATGCAGATAACCCAGCCTTCTGGAGAAAGACCGCATCATTCGAGCCGGCGCCCGCTTCATAAACACGTTCAGCAGCGTTGCAATTGGAATGTCTTCGAGGGCTTGTCTGGCAAGTTTGTTGGCAAGGGCGTGGGGAAGAATAGCGCGCCACCGCGCACGTTTCTGAACCAGCTGCCGACGGTAGAGTTCGCTCACCCTCGCGTGAAGATCTTCTACTGACTGTCCTGCCAGTTCAGCCAAGAGTGGCAGTTCGGCTTCCTCACCTTCCAGCGTTTCTCCATCGAATGAATAAACCAAGGCGCAGGCTTTCGCCGCTTTCAAAAGCTCCGGGTCCACTTCATGTTTTTGCCGGAACAACCGTTCAAACAGATCGCTGTCTTTCAGGTCTGCGAGGGATTCTCCGTTTCTAGCGGTGTTTGCCAAGGCAAGCGCAATGCGCGCATTGCCTTCTGAGAAGTCGGCGATTGTCGATGCCTCGGCGGCGGTCAATTCCGGGTAGTTTTTCCTGAGTATCTTCTGAAGTACGTCTGCGGATGATGGTTCCAGACGAAATACATCCGTACCTTCGGGCTCATCATCCCTGATGTCAAACTCAACCGTAATGATACTAACCTGAGGAGCCGATTTGCGCATTCTGGTCACGAGCTTTTTGTGCAAATCCATGCCGCAGTTGTCGACGATAAGGATCGCACGCTGGCTCAATGAACCTAGATGGCTGAGCAGTTCCAGGGGCACTGGTGAGGGTTCATCGCCAATATCCGTATAGACAGCGAGATTAGGGTTGAGGGCTTCAGCCCCAAGTCTGTCATCGAACAGCGCCTGAACCAGCCGTGTTTTTCCAACGCCGGACAGGCCCACCAGACGGACGGCTCCCCCTAGCTTTCCAAGCGTCGCGCGAAGCCGTTCAATCCCATCCTTCAGGTTAACGCCTGCTGAGTCGGCCTTGCTTGCCCCCACAAGCCGCAGAGTATCGTCAATGACATACTCAGCATCGGTTGCCCCCGGTGTGCTGGACCAATCTGTGAAAGGTTGCCAGCCTTGAATAGGCTGACCAACTTTTTCTCTTACCCAAGGGATAAGGCCCGGATTTTCATTTACCCAACTCGCAAGGCGTTGGCGGTCGAAAAAGTCTACGTGCACTGAAGCAGCGTCAGGGTCAGCAGCGACGGCTTCCCCCATCGCATTCTTTCTAGCCGATAATGCCGAGTCAGCTACAGACCCCTTCGAACTGACAATGATATACGCGCCTTCCTGCCTACCCAATTCCTTGATCGACTCTCGCAACACGCCATCTGGCTTCATCTCATTGAGAATAGCCGAGCGGGGCATATCCTCGGCCTTTACCTGAAAGCCAGTCGATGGTTTCGGAACGTATCCCACTATTTCAGCATCGGATGGAAGGGAAACCCGCACATCAATCCCGCCATCCGCGGCATTCTGATGGCCGCCATACGTGACAGATGCGTAGGAATGACCGGATTTCGCCAGCACCTGCTCCGCCAGCTTGCCGACTAGGGTCCGCAAATCCGTATCTGTCAGTTTTGCGATATGCTCCGGGGTAATCTCAAATATCAATTCTGAAGTATCCTACATCAGCTTCGCCGTGACTGGCGGTGATCGTTGCGCCTTTACCCCACCTAGCCAGATATTGAGAATCTACTTGTTGACTGATCTTATCCCTAAGCCACAAATTCTATCTTAGAGAAATTTATGTGTCTACTTTATCGTGCGCTGGCCTTCGTTGAATAATGCACCAGTTCTCATCTTCACCCTCCCCGGTGCGCCATTCGCCTCACAGGCTGTCAGGCCAACTTGGATGTGGGTCGTTTCCAAAGATTCGCGGGTCGATGCGCTCGGCAGCGGCCTTCGCGCGTCTGGCTCAATTACCCAAATGGCGCTACATTCTTCCCCAATGAGGCCGCTGTTCGTAGCCGAAACGCTTCGCCTGCGCTGGTCGGCGGACTTGCGGCACGGGGCATCGAGCCGATCTTCGGCTTTCCGATGAAGAGAGGCGTCCTCTTCCTCCTGGGAAGAGGACCGCATCTGGAGATGACGGCTTGAGCCGGCGATCTTATCCGATGGAGCCGGACACCTCCGCCTTAGCCTACGGGTAGTTCAGTCCCGTCACCATCCTTGTGGCTGATCTCGGGAGCCAGAGCCTTCAACTGGGCCTCATAACGGGCATGAACTGTCTTGTCGTCAGCTATAATCGCAATTCTCGACGGATAGGATTTCTTGTAGATCATGCGCAATGCCTCGTTTGCATCCACCGCCCGCGGTGCGCCTCCGGGTGAATGCAGGCTTGTGACGAGATACGTCGCAAGATCCATCGAACCCGAGGTCGCGTCCGTACGAAGCGAGCCAAAGGTTGATTCAACCGGCTTCACCAAAGGCGGTAGCGGTAAATCGATGGCCATGGTGGCGTTCTCATAGAATATGTATGCCGACTTGCAGTCGTTCCTGGCGAGCAAGGTTCGCTGATACCCTCGACGTCTATGATGCTGGGATATGTCGGCGTTCGGTCGGACATAGCGCTTCGCCTGGAAGATCAATGGAACCAAGGTTCTGGGGTCACTCTCAGACCCAGTTGCCAAGTCAAGCACGAAAGCGAAATCGCCGCCGGTCTCCTGTTCGCCTCCAAGTATCGAAAGATCGATTTCATCCAGCGCCAACGACTTCCCCAAACGGCCCAGCGCCGGTGCGACCGGCACCCGCCAGACCTCACATCTGGTTTTCAAAACTCCTAACAACTGGCCGGAAAGATGGCTTTCCGAACTGGGCGCCGAACAGGCGTCGAGCTGCAGGTCATCTGAACCTTGGCGGGCAGCGTAAAACAGCGCCCATGTCGCGGGGTCTACCCAAGCAATTGGATCAAGGAGACAGCCGTCAATGTAACCCTGGAGAGATGCCAGTTTCGGATTGCCATCGCCAACCTGCATTATCGAATTGCTTTGGCCTGCACTCGAAAGCAAGTGTATCCAGTTCGAATGAAGCGCGTCGCGCGATGCCCGGTCTGCATCAGGTGCGAACCGCATCAGCCCCTCGATCGCCAATTGGGCCTTATTGCTGTTGAGATAAGAATGCGCGGTCTCGCGGGCATGCAATACTTCATCCATCGTCAACCCGAAGCTCTCGACGAATTCTGACATGTGCCGTACCTTTTACTGGACGCCTGAAAGGATCTGGTATCCGTTCTCGAAACACAAGGGGTCAGCGTCAACCTGCCACCCGAAAATCGACCCTGGAAGTCTTGAAACACGGGCCAAATCGACTGACCTGAGCCCCTTCAGTCCCTCATTCATTTCTAGAGTCTGCCCCTTTCATGGTTTGAGAGGCGGCGAGCGCGTCGGGAGCGGAGCTCCCAACGTGAACCAGTGAACGTCGCGGTACGCTGATCGCCCACATTTGCCCTGTTTGCAAAGCGCTTGGTTGGACAGGTGAGCCAGCTGAGCCTCTGTCCTGACTCGTGCCTCTCAACACGAGAACTAAAATGAGTCATCCTTTTCAAACTCTCCGGTGCCCCAGTCCGCTGATCCTTGTCCAAAGGTCACCCATCCCGCCCCACCTTCCAATTCCGCTCGCAATCAGATAAGCCTCCTCCCCGGGTGGGCCGGCACAGCGATAAGACCTCCGGGTCAAAACCTGTGCCCCGTTGCGCATGCTTCGCGGTTTTCCGACGGCCCATCTATTTTCCTTTTCTGGTTGCAAGTGCGTGCCTCGCCGCATAGAATAATTCTCAGCATCTTTGCAAGAAGAGGCTCGGGGCGTCGGAAACCCTGGCTGAGCATGATCCACCTTCAGGCGCCCTCCAGCACAGACGGTCTTATTGCGACTCCCGGTCTCCGACCACGCCCCCGAACCCTTCCGTTCACGGATGCGCAGGGCGTCGGAAACCCTGGTGAAGCATGGCTGATAATCACCTGCGCATCCCGCGCGGGCCCGCTGTTCTGTACCAGATCGTCTGACGCCGGAACCGAAGCAGGGGCACGGTATGGCAGGTACACCGCAACGATCAGAGCAGAACGGCCAACGGGGTGCGGTCCGCGCATCTGTCACAGGTAATGAGACAACAAGGTCTGACCCCGGTCGGGCTGTATCAAACCCCACCCGCCCTGCTGCGCGGCCCAATGGCGAGGACGCCCTGAACCGGCTCTTCCGGGACTATCACAGTCAGCTGCTGCGCTTCTGTCGAATCCGCACCCATGATGCGCCTGAAGCCGAGGATCTGGTCCAGGATGCGTTCGTGGCGGTCCGACGGGCCTATCCTGACAAGGCCCTCGACGAGCTCCGGCCGCTCCTGTTCACAACGCTGCGGAACCTCACCCTCAACTATCTCAAATCCGGCAATACGAAACGCCAGAAGACATCGGTGGACCTGCTGGGGCGGGATGACCGCCTCGGCTGTCCGCGCACGGCGACCCCGGAAATCCAGCTCATGGATGCGCAACTACTGGCCATTGCCGAACAGGTCATCGCCAGGATGGCGCCGCGCCGCCGGCAGGTGCTGCAACTCCACCGTTTCGAGCAGCTGACCTATGAGGAGATTGCTGAGCGCCTCTCGGTCTCGCGCTCGACAGTCAAGAAGGACCTCGCCGATGCCATTGCGGAAGTTGCCGAAGCGCTCGCCAGACAATCCGGCTAGAAGGCGGCCGGCAGACGGATCGCAAATCACGATGCTGGCAGGCTCTTCCTTTGAGCTGACCGAGACGCCTTGCCATATGATAATTGCCGAGCGCCCTCCAACATCGTCGCACACGGAAAGATGCCCTTGCCGGATGTGATCGCCCGGACACGTCGCACACATGTGTGCTCTTCATCGGGGCCGACCTGAACGCGTATTTTGCATGGCGCGTCATCGGTACGCACCGCCTTGCATACTCTGGCCCACAGTCCGACTGCCCTTTCGCCATCTGAACTGAGAGGTTTGACCTGACCAGACAGAAAGGCACTGCCCCATGGCAATCGCGGGACACGCTCAGGAAACAGACAGCCGCCGGACCGCCATGCTGCGTACGGCCTTCTGTCCGGTCATCCGCAATGCCCTGGATGCCGCCGACACCATCGAGATCATGGCGAACCCGGATGGGTCTGTATGGATCGAGAAAGCCGGTATCGGGCTCGTGGTCTCCGAGCACACGCTCGACGCGTCTGATCGCGAACGCGTTATCCGGCTTGTCGCCTCCGGTGTCGGAGAAGCAGCAAACCGCACCTCGCCGATTGTTTCCGCTGAACTCCCCGGCAGCGGTGAGCGGTTTGAAGGGCTTCTGCCCCCGGTCTCGACCGCGCCCTGCTTCTCCATTCGCAAACCGGCGACAACACCTTTCGAGCTTGGCGACTATGTCGACCAGGGCGCCCTGTCCCCTGCCCTCTGCGCGGCGCTCAGGGAGTCTGTCGCAAACCGCGCGAACATTCTGATCGCGGGCGGGACCTCCTCGGGCAAGACCACATTCACGAACGCGCTGCTGGCAGAGCCGGCCTTCCAGGACGACCGCATTGTCATCCTCGAAGACACGCGGGAGCTCTGCTGCGCTGCGCCCAATCGTGTTCAGCTCAGAACCCATCGCGGCAGCGCCAGTTTGCAGCAGCTCGTGCGCTCGACCCTTCGGTTGCGGCCTGACCGTATCATTGTCGGCGAGGTCAGAGGCGCTGAAGCGCTCGACCTCCTAAAGGCCTGGAACACTGGCCATCCCGGTGGCATCACGACGTTGCATGCCAATTCTGCCTATGGGGCCTTGCGGCGGCTGGAGCAGCTGACGCTCGAAGCGAGCAGCCGGGCCCCGTTCGACCTCATATCCGAGGCGATTGACGTCGTCGTGTTCATGAGCCGCGCGGGCGGCCAGCGCCGGATCGAAGAGGCGCTGCGCGTCTCGGGTTTCCATGGCGACGGCTACCAGACCGAGCCGCTCGTTTCCCGCTCCCTTTCGCTCGTCACACAAGGAGACAAGACGTGAACCTCTACAATCATACCCAAACGGCGAACCGGACATTTCAGGTCGCAGCCTGCGTCGCCATCGGCTCTCTGCTGACCGCGCCCGCCCATGCGGCCGGATCGGGCATGCCCTGGGAGGGCCCACTCGATCAGATCCTGACTTCGATTGAAGGTCCGGTCGCGCGCATTGTTGCGGTGATCATCATCACGCTGACCGGGCTGACACTGGCATTCGGTGAAACCTCCGGCGGCATGCGCAAGCTGATCCAGATCGTCTTTGGCCTGTCCATCGCCTTTGCGGCGACGAGCTTCTTCCTGACCTTCTTCAGCTTCGGCGGCGGAGCGCTCGTCCAGTGACCGAAGGCTTTGAAATCCCTCTGCATCGCGCACTGACGGAGCCGATCCTGATGGCAGGCGCGCCCAGAACGGCCGCCATCGCCATCGGCACGCTCGGCGCCGCTGTGGGCCTTGGCCTCCAACTCTGGATACCCGGGCTCGTCCTCTGGCTCGCGGGTCATTCCGCGGCCGTGTTCATGGCCCGGTCCGATCCGGATTTCATGGCGGTCGCAAGCCGCTCCACACGTCACAAGGCGCATCTGTCATGCTGAACCTGCGAGAATACTCAGAAACACCAACCCTGCTCGCAGATTACCTGCCCTGGGCCTGCATCGTCGCGCCGGGCGTCATCCTCAACAAGGATGGCAGTTTCCAGACAATTTTCAAATATCGCGGGCCCGACCTTGAAAGCGCGACGGACGAACAGCTCGTCGCGATCCATGCCCGCGTCAACAATGTGTTGCGCCGGTTTGGCTCCGGCTGGGCGCTCTTCTTTGAAGCCCAGCGCACACCTGTGAATGAGTATCCGGACAGCGCGTTTCCGGACGCGGCGTCCTGGCTCGTCGATCAGGAACGCGGGCTGCAGGCGGAGGAAGCCGGCAGCCGGTTTGAAAGCCATTATTACCTGACCCTGCTCTGGCTGCCACCCGCCGATGCGACGGGCCGCGCCGAAAAGGCGCTGATCACCCGCGCCGAGACCGAAGATGCCGCCACCTGGCGCTATAGCCTCGAGACATTTCAGACCCAGGCGAGGCTTGTCTTTGCTCTGCTCGCGACCTGCCTCGCCGAGTTCGTACGCCTCGATGATGACGAGGCGCTGACCTACCTCCACACGACCATCTCGACCAGGCACCATCCCGTCACCGCGCCGGACCTGCCGGTCTTCCTCGATGCGATCCTTGCCGATGAACCCTTTGCGGGCGGCCTCGAACCGATGATCGGCGACGCGCACCTGCGCACGCTGACAATCCTCGGCTATCCCGCCTCGACCCTGCCCGGCATGCTGGACGAGCTGAACCGGCAGGGATTTGCCTATCGCTGGGCGACGCGGTTCATTGCGATGGACAAGGCGGAAGCCGAAAAACTCCTCGCCCGGAAACGCCGGCACTGGTTTGCCAAGCGCAAGTCCGTGGGAGCGGTCCTGCGCGAGACGCTGTTCAACGAACAGGCCGCGCTTGTCGACAATGATGCCGACAACAAGGCGGCTGACGCCGATGCGGCGCTTCAGGAACTCGGCAGCGATCTCGTCTCATACGGATATGTCACCACGACCATAACCGTCATGGACGCCGACCAACGCGCCGTGGATGAACACATCCGGGTTGCCGAGCGCATCATCAACGGCCGCGGCTTCACCGCGATCCGCGAGTCGCTGAACGCCGTCGAGGCCTGGCTGGGCTCTCTGCCGGGACATCCATACGCCAATGTCCGCAAGCCCATCCTCCATACGCTGAACCTTGCCCATATGGTGCCGCTGTCAGCGGTCTGGGCCGGAGAACAGACCAACTGGCACCTGAACGCTCCCGCGCTCATCCAGGCCCAGACCCACGGCACGACGCCTTTCCGGCTCAACCTCCATATCGGCGATGTCGGGCACACGCTTGTCGTCGGCCCGACCGGCGCTGGCAAGTCGGTACTGCTGTCTCTGCTGGCCCTGCAATGGAAGCGCTATGCGGGCGCCCAGGTCTTCATCTTCGACAAGGGCCGCTCGGCCCGCGCCGCGACGCTCGCCATGGGCGGATTGCATGTCGATCTCGGTAGCGCTGATCGCCCGAGCCTCCAGCCGCTTAAGGATATCGACCGTCATCACGGCGCGAGCTTTGCTGCCGACTGGCTTGCCGGTCTCTGCATGAATGAAGGCGTCGCCCTCACACCGGACCTCAAGGCCGGGCTCTGGGACGCCATCCAGTCTCTTGCCAGCGCGCCGCGGCCCGAGCGCACACTCACCGGCCTGACGCTGATGCTGCAGGATACGGCGCTTAAAGCGGCCCTCCATCCGTTCACGCTGGAAGGCGCCCATGGCCGCCTGCTCGACGCCGACCATGAGACGCTGAATCTCGCCGACACGGTCTGCTTCGAAATGGAAGACCTGATGCACGCGAAAGGCGCGGTGGCACCGGTCATCACTTACCTGTTCCACCGGCTGGAAGACCGCTTCGACGGGCGCCCCACGCTGCTCATCCTCGATGAGGCCTGGCTGTTTCTGGATGACCCGATGTTCGCGGCACGGATCCGGGAGTGGCTCAAAACCCTTCGCAAAAGACAAGTCTCCGTCGTGTTCGCCACCCAGTCTCTGGCTGACATTGCGGGTAGCACGATCGCACCAACGCTTGTCGAATCGTGCCCGACACGCATCTTCCTGCCGAATGAGCGCGCGCAGGAGCCCCAAAGCCGGGAGACCTATCAGCGGTTCGGGCTCAATACCCGTCAGATCGAGCTGATCTCCAGAGCCACACCAAAACGCGACTATTACTACCAGTCGCCCCTTGGCTGCCGCGTGTTCGAACTCGGCCTCGGCCCGATCGCGCTCGCCCTTTGCGGCGCAAGTACGCCTGAAGACCAGCAGATGCTTGATCGCATCCAGGCCGAAACGACAAGCGACGGCTTCACGGAGTGCTGGCTCATCGAGAAAGGCCTGCCCTGGGCAGCCGACCTGCTCGCCCGCTGGCCGGGACAGGATCCGGCCACGCAAGCACCGCTCACGCCATCCCACGCCCTGGCCGCCGAATAGGAGCCTACGATGAAACGCCTTCTCGCTTCCGTCGCCCTCTGCGCCCTGCCGATATCCGCGATGATCGCGCCGCCGGCTTCAGCCCAGCTGGCGGTCTATGACCCTGCCAACCATGTGCAGAACATCTACCAGGCCGTCCGCGCCCTGCAGCAGGTTGATCAGCAGGTCCAGCAACTCACCCATGAGATCGCGATGCTGGAGAACATGGCGCGCGATCTGGAAAACCTGCCGGACTCCATCGCGAGCGACATCCTCAGCCGCATGCAACGTATCGACGATCTGATGCGCAATGCCGAAGGCATTGGCTACAGGGTCGAAGAGATCGAACGCGCCTATGAAGAGGCCTATCCGGAAGACTATGGAAACACGCCGCCGGAGAATGCCGTCCTCGTCGAAGAGGCCCATGCCCGCTGGAAACAGTCCCGCACCGCCTGGCGCGAAAGCCTTGCTGTCACCGCGCAGGTCGTCGCATCGGCCCGCGATGACGCCTCCAGCCTGGACCGCCTGATCGCGGGCAGCCAGTCCTCTGTCGGCAATCTCCAGGTCCTGCAGGCCGGCAACCAGATCGCGGCGCTTCAGACCGGGCAGCTGATGCAGATGGAAAACATGATGGCCGCTCACTACCGCGCCGAGGCGCTGGAACGCGCGCGCAATCTCGCCGAAGCGACACGTGGCCGGGCCCGCACAAAAGCCTTCCTGGAGAACTGAAGCTAGCCATGGACGTGATCGACACCTTCCTTGCCACTTTCATCACCTATATCGATAGCGGCTTCGGTCTGCTGGCGGGTGATGTCGCCTATCTCTCGACCACGCTTATCGCCATCGACATCACATTAGCGGGCCTGTTCTGGGCGCTCAGCCAGAACGCAGACGTCATCGCCGGGCTCCTGAAGAAGGTGCTCTATGTCGGCTTCTTTGCGTTCGTGATCGGCAACTTCGCGATCCTCGCCAACATTGTCTTCGACAGCTTTGCCGCGCTTGGCCTGAGGGCGGGCGGCAGCACCATGACGGCGGCTGATCTCCTTCGTCCAGGATTCATAGCCCGCGTTGGCCTCGATGCGGGCCAGCCTCTGCTTGGAGAGATCAGCGACATGGTCGGGCCTGTGAGCTTCTTCCATAATTTCATCACGATCGCGATCATGTTTATTGCCTGGGCCGTGATCATGGTGGCTTTCTTCGTGCTCGCCGTGCAGCTCTTCATCACCATCCTCGAGTTCAAGCTGACGACGCTGGCCGGGTTCGTGCTCGTGCCGTTCGCGCTCTGGAACAAGACGACATTTCTCGCCGAGCGCGTTCTCGGCAATGTCATCACGTCGGGCATCAAGCTAATGGTGCTTGCCGTGATCATTGGCATCGGCTCGACGCTGTTCAGCTCGGTCAGCGATGCGTTCCGGACCGGCGAGGATGTGACACTCGCGCAGGTCATGGGCACTGTGCTCGCAAGCATCGTCTTCTTCTGGATGGGCATCTTTGCGCCCGGCATTGCGTCGGGCCTGATTTCCGGGGCGCCGCAGCTTGGCGCAGGATCTGCCGTCGGTGCGGTCGCTGGTGTGGCCGCCGGGACCTATGTCGCGGGCATGGGTGGGCGTGCGGCACTGGGCGCAGTCGCTGGCGGCGCCTCCTCTGCCGTCAAAGCCGGCGCCTCCATGGCAGGTGCCGCCCGCACGTCATACACGCTCGGGTCGGCCGCGTCGGGGGCGACCGGCGCAGGCGCGATGGCTGCCGGTGTTGCGGGGGTCGCCCGTGCGGGGGGCGACGCCCTGCGCCGGACCGCCTCACGGCCCGCGCAATCGATCAGGGACGCCTATCGCAGTGGCAGTCAGGGCGCCTGGCGCGCCACAGGCGGTTCGTCGACAGGCGAAGCCGCCCCGGCCTCCAGCGCATCGGCACAGAGCCCTGGCTGGGCGCGGCGGATGCAGAGCCAGCAGCGCGTCGGTCATGCCGGACAGATGGCGGCGCACAGCCTTCGTGAAGGCGATCGCGGCTCCAGCGGCGCTGCCCCCGCGCTCAAAGACAAGGACGACTGACACATGGTCTTCAAACGATCTTCCACCAATTACGGCCAGAGCCCGTTTCCCGAGACGCCTTATCAGAAGGCAGGACAGGTCTGGGACGAGCGGATTGGCTCGGCCCGGGTGCAGGCAAAGAACTGGCGGCTGATGGCGCTCGGATGCCTCGGGCTCTGTTTTGTGACCTCTGGCGCGCTCGTCTGGCGGAGCATGCAATCGACCGTCACGCCCTATGTGGTCGAAGTCGATGAGACCGGCGCGGCGCGCGCGGTCGGCCCTGCCACCGAACGCTATGTGGCGAGCGATGCGCAGATCGCGCATCATCTCGCTAACTTCATCGCGGACGTCCGCGGCCTCTCCGTCGATCCGGTTGTCGTGCGCGAGAACTGGCTGCGCGCCTATGACTTCGTCACAGACCGCGCCGCCACCACCCTTAATGAATACGCCCAGGCCAGCGATCCGTTTGCGGATGTCGGAAGAAAGTCCCGCACGGTCGATGTCGTCAGCGTCGTGCGCGTCTCCGATGACAGCTTCCAGGCCCGCTGGATCGAGAAGACTTATGAGACTGGCACGCTGAGACAAGCTGAGCGGTTCACCGGAAACTTCACAATCATCACCCAGCCACCGACCGATGTGGCGCGCCTGCGTGCCAATCCGCTCGGCCTTTACGTCCACAGCCTCAACTGGGGCCAGGACCTCGTTACAGGAGAATGAGTCCCATGAACCGCTTTCTGATGTCTGCTTCCGCCCTGGTCCTGCTGTCGGCCTGTGCAACGACCGAACGCGAACCGATCGATCCGGCTGCATTCGTCGCCGCGACGCCTGTCGAGAATGAGCCAGACCGCCCGGCCCTGATCGTCGAGACGGCCGTCCCCTTGCCTCTGCCAGGCCAGATGATGCCGGTCAGCGAACCCGCGGCCCGCCGCCCTGACCCCGGTGCAGTCGAAGGCAGCAGCACGTCACCGACAGACACGATCGCTCAAGGCAGGACCAGCGCCCTCATTGAGCCCTCGGTCGATGGCTATGTGAACGCGATCCAGGTCTATCCCTATACCGAAGGCGCGCTCTACAGGCTGTATGCCAGTCCGGGACAGGTCTCCGACATCGCGCTGCAGCCGGGCGAGGACCTGGTTTCAGTTTCGGCCGGCGACACGGTGCGCTGGGTCGTCGGCGATACGGTCTCCGGATCCGGCCCGACCGCCCGCGCACACGTCCTCGTCAAACCCATCAATACGGGCATTCGCACAAATCTCATGATCGCCACGGACCGGCGGACCTATCATCTGGAACTGGAAAGCCAGGAAGATGGCTATATGGCCGCCCTGTCCTGGCGCTATCCCGCCGATGAGCTGGCAGGCCTCACCGCCCGCAACGACCGCGCCATTGCGCGCGAGGCCGCATCGATCACAAGCGGCCTCGCGCTGGAAGGCCTGAACTTCGACTATCGCCTGACCGGCGACAGTCCGGACTGGAAGCCAGTCCGTGTCTTCGATGACGGGCGGCAGGTGTTCATCCAGATGCCGGGCGACATCGCCACGACCGACATGCCGCCTCTGTTCGTCCTGGGGCCGACACGCGAAGCTGAACTAGTGAACTATCGCGTGCGCGGTAATTATTATGTCGTCGACCGCCTGTTCCGCGCCGCTGAACTCCGGCTCGGCACAAAAAATCAGACGATCGTCCGTATCCGCCGCAATGATCAGCGCTCGCCCCTTGCCGCGATGTTCGGAGGCTGACGCGATGTCCGAGCCCGTCCCCTTTGACGAACATGCCGAACGGCTGAAGATCCGCTCAAACCCGAAGCCGGTGACACGGATCAATCGCAAACTGCTCATGGTGGGCGCAGGCCTTGGCGTGCTGGGCCTCTTCGCCGCGATGAGTATTGCCCTGAAGCCGCCAAAAGCCGCTGACCCGGCTGACAGACACGAACTCTACAACACGACGAATACAAGAAAACCCGAAGGCCTGTCTGCGCTTCCGGCAAGCTATAGCGATCTCTCCCCGGTCGAAGACCGTATTCCGCGGCTTGGGCCACCCCTGTCTGGCGATCTCGGCGCGACCGTGCTCCGCGCTGAACGCGATCTCGGCCTGGAGCCGGAATATGTCGACCGGTTCGAAAGTGACTTCCGCCCGAACCCGGCCGACGAGGCCGAACGAGCCCGGCGCATGCGCGACGCCGCCCTCGCCGATGAAGCGGCGAAGGCGCCCGTCTTCTTCCGCCTGCAATCGGAAACAGGTGCCACAACCGACACCTCGCCGCGCGATCCTGCCCGCGATTTCGGCTCGGAACTGCTCGCGCTGGCGGCCCTCCCGCAGGGCACCCCGTCCGCGTTTGGCGAGGTAGCTGACAGTAATCTCCAGGACCGGAAACTGGCTTTCGCGAGCGAAGGTTCAGACAGCGACATCTACAATCTTCACCGTGTCGAGGATCCCTTGTCGCCTTACCAGGTCATGGCGGGGACGCTCATCCCGGCAAGCCTCGTGACCGGTATCAACAGCGACCTGCCGGGCACCATTGTCGCGCAGGTCACCCAGCCGGTCTACGACAGCGTCACAGGACAATACGTCCTGATCCCGCAAGGCTCGCGCCTCATTGGCCGCTACCAGTCTGAAGTATCCTTCGGCCAGGACCGCGCTCTGGTAACCTGGGACCGGATCATTTTCCCGGACGGAGCATCAATCTCCATTTCCGCGCCCGGCGCAGACGCGCAGGGCTATGCAGGCCTCTCTGACAGAACAGATCATCACTGGAACCGGGTGTTCGTCGCAGCTGGTCTCGCGACGATCCTTGGCGTCGGCGCTGAACTGGGAAGTGACGGCGACGGCGATATCGAACGCGCCATCCGCCGGGGCACAACCGACACCGTTAATCAGGCCGGACAGCGCGTCGTCGAACGTAATCTCGGCATCCAGCCCACGATCAGGGTCCGCCCCGGCTGGCCCGTCCGCGTTGTCGTCACGCGCGACCTCATACTCAGACCGCAATGAACAGGAGCGCCGCATGCAGGACCCATGGAACCATATAGAATATGCAAAGGCAGAAATGCCGGATGGCCGGCTTTTGCTGATCGAGCGCGAACGGGCGCCCCGATTGTCGCGTAACTGCCAGGTTGCCCTCTACATGGGCATTCTGATCATTGCGGTAATCCTGCCATGGTTTGTCGGCCCTGTCGTTGACCTGTTCTTCTTTGCCGGGCTCTGGTCCGGCGTGCCGCTTGTTCTGGCCTGGGCCGGGCTCGCCCTCCTTGCGAGCATCAGGGCAGAGGCGTGGGCGGCGTCCCCTCCGGACGATCCTGGATTCTGCAGGGTGATCGGCGCGAACTGCTCAACCGGCGAACTTCGCGACATCATGCGCTGCGCACCATCAGATGATACCAGCCCGTGGAGAGCTTACTGATGTCGCTTCGCCTCGACAAACTTCCAGACCGCACCCCTGTGCGCATGAGCATCGCGGTCGACCCCGAGCTTGCCGCAGCCCTCACCGATTATGCTGAAATCTACCGCCAGACCTATGACGCGGAAGAAAAGCCGGAAGTGCTGATCCCCGCCATGCTTGAAAATTTTCTCGGCAATGATGCCGGGTTCAAACGGGCGCGCCGCGCCCTCCACACACAGACCAGCACAGGAGACTAGACCCATGGCACAGATCGGCACCTTCACCGCAAAACACGGCAGCTATACCGGGACCATCCGGACCATGACCATCAATGTCAAAGCCCAGCTCATCCCCAACAAGGACAAGGGCAGCGACGGCGCGCCGGATTTCCGGCTCTATGCAGGTGGTGCAGAACTCGGCGCCGCCTGGAAACAAGACTCCAAGGACGGCGAAACGCCCTACCTGGCCGTCAAGCTCGATGATCCGAGTTTCGCCGCGCCCATGCGCGCGGCCTTCTTCGAGAACGAGAAAGAAGGCACCGGCGTCATGGTGTGGAACCGGGCAAAGGCCTCAGCCTAGGCGAGCAGCAAGGCAGGAAATAGAAAGCAAAGCTCATGGACAAGGGCCAGCAGGTCACTGAACAGGAGATCGAGAACGGTCTCAGCAGCCTTGCCCGTCTTATCGACAGGTATGGCGACGCCTACTGGCCAGTCTTTGAGCGCCTTGAACGCGAACTCGGCGTCCGCAGGCAGCGCCGCGAGAGATTACTGGCGCACTTGCAAGACAACCGGCCTGCGCATTGACCATAGTCCCGATGCGAACCCGCACTGGCATACTGTGACGACGCAAAAGGTGCCAGTTCCTTCCGGTTTCGGCGAATTCCGGAGGGACTTTATACTTTTCTCCACGGCCGCCACAGGCGCAATAGAAGACATTCGACCAGTGCGGCCCCTACGATCGATATTGGCCCTTTCTTGCCGGTCGTCCTCGTCGAGGCGAATGTCGGAATTGGAGAAACTGGCCGTGAATTGCCGGAGACCAAAGCGCGGTCGGACGGCAGTGTTACGAAGGCGTGACCTTAGTATGAAGGGCGCAGAGAGACACAACAGATCGTCATTAACTGCGACGTGTCGCTGATCACTCAGTGACACGTCTTGCATCGTAATATAATTTCGACTATCGTTGAAATATGGAATCAATTACAGCGATAAACCGCCTCTCGGCCCTTGCGCAAACGAACCGGCTGGCCGTGTTCCGGCTGCTCGTAAAGGCAGGCAAGTCCGGCATGGCTGCGGGAGAGATTGCGCGCGCGCTCGCCTTAGCGCCGAACACATTGTCGGCGCAGCTTAATATTTTGTCGAATGCGGGACTCATAACGCGTGTTCGGGAAGGTCGCTCGATCCTCTATGCGGCTGACTTCCAGAGTATGGGGGATCTCCTGGTGTATCTCGTCGAGGACTGCTGCAACGGAAATCCTGATATCTGTGTGCCGATAGCCGAGGCAACGAAATGTCGCCAGCGCTGTCCGTGATCCTCATCCGAAAGTGACGTGAATAATGGGACGATTTGAGCGCTATCTGTCGGTATGGGTTGCCGGCTGTATACTCGCGGGTATTGGCCTGGGGCAGGTCTTACCCGGTGTGTTTACGACCCTGGCCGGACTTGAATATGCCAATGTCAACTTTCCTGTCGCTGTCCTGATTTGGGCGATGGTCTGGCCAATGATGATCGGGGTTGATTTTGCAAGTCTGAAGCGTGTGGGCGAAAAGCCCAAAGGTCTGATCATAACCCTCGTTATCAACTGGCTGATCAAGCCGTTCACAATGGCGGCGCTGGGTGTCTTGTTTTTCAAGTTTGTGTTTGCAGGCTGGATCCCGCCTGCAGAAGCCGAGGGATATATTGCCGGGCTTATCCTGCTCGGCGCCGCGCCCTGCACCGCCATGGTGTTTATCTGGTCTCAATTGACCAGGGGCGATCCGGCCTACACGCTTGCCCAGGTTAGCGTGAATGATGCGATCATGGTTTTCGCGTTTGCTCCGATCGTCGCATTGCTTTTGGGGATGTCGGACATCGTCGTGCCATGGGAAACACTCCTATTGTCCGTCGCGCTTTATGTTGTGATCCCGTTGATCGCCGGGATGATCACACGCCAGCTTCTCATGAACCGGGGCGGCCGCGAGGCGGTGACCGCTTTCACCGACAGAATCAAACCTGCTTCGGTGCTTGGACTGCTGGCGACAGTCGTCTTGCTGTTCGGGTTTCAGGGGCAGGTCATCCTTGACCGGCCGCTCGTCATCGCGTTGATCGCCGTCCCGATCCTCATCCAGTCCTACGGCATATTTGCATTGGCGTATGGTGCGGCCTGGGCCTGGAAAGTCCCGCACAATGTGGCGGCGCCTTGCGCGATGATTGGCACTTCGAATTTTTTCGAGCTGGCCGTGGCGGTCGCCATCAGCCTGTTTGGCCTGAACTCGGGAGCAGCCCTTGCCACGGTTGTAGGGGTCCTGGTCGAAGTTCCCGTCATGTTGTCACTTGTGGCTTTTGCCAATCGTACCCGAGCGGCTTTTCCCGATCCAACAGACTGAAACGAAGATGCACAAACGCAGAGATATTCGCAAGTTCACGGCCATTTCCAAATCCCTCGCGATAGCCGTCACGCTTAAGAATCCATCATTTGGAAATCCTGGAAAGGCTCTATGAGATGATCGTTATTCATCACAATCCAGCGTGCGGAACGTCGCGCAATGTCCTGGCGATCATCGAAGCGGCAGGATACAGTCCGGTCATTATTGACTATCTGGGAGAAGGTTGGACGCGACCTCAATTGCTTGCGCTGTTTGCGGCCGCAGGCCTGACCCCTCGCGCTGCGCTGCGCGAGACGAAATCGCCCGCGGCGGAACTCGGCCTGCTCGATGAAGGCGTTACCGAAGAAACAATCCTGGCAGCCATGGTGGAACACCCGGTTCTCGTCAATCGGCCCATTGTCTGTTCACCAAAGGGCGTAAAGCTTTGCCGTCCGAGCGAGGCGGTTCTCGATCTCCTCGAGGTATGGCCGAAAGGCCCCTTCCGCAAGGAAGAGGGTGACCTCCTTATTGATGACTGCGGAAAGAGGGTCACCTGAAATGGACATGGAAATGCCTGCGCTTGCCGATGATCATTTTGGACCGATTGCACTGGACAAGCTATTCCGACGCAAACCTGACGCACATCCACCGCGTATCCTGTTGCTTCATGGCTCCGTGCGTGCGCGCTCGTTCAGCCGCCTGGCCAACGAAGAAGCTGCAAGAATTCTGCAGCGTCTTGGATGCGAAACACGCGTTTTTGATCCGTCGGGTCTTCCGCTAGCAGACGATGCCGATGACACACATCCCAAAGTGGCCGAACTTCGCGATCTCGTCATTTGGTCGGAAGGCATGGTGTGGTGCTCGCCCGAGCGTCACGGTGCGATGTCGGGGATCATGAAAACACAGATTGACTGGATACCCCTGGCCCTGGGCGGTGTGCGTCCGACACAGGGCAAGACGCTCGCCGTAATGCAGGTCTGCGGCGGTTCGCAGAGTTTCAATGCCGTCAATCAGCTTCGCATTCTCGGTCGCTGGATGCGTCTGGTCACCATTCCGAACCAGTCATCGATTGCCAAGGCGTTTCTGGAGTTCGATGATGAGGGGCGCATGAAGCCGTCGCCATACTATGACCGGCTTGTCGATGTGATGGAGGAGTTGACCAAGTTTACACTGCTCACGCGAGACTGCGCTGACTATCTTGTGGATCGATACAGCGAGCGCAAGGAAAGCGCGCAAGACGTTTCTGCACGCGTCAATCAGCGGTCCATGTAGGCAAAGTAAGGTCAGTTGCGATGTATTCTGTTTCCGGGTTCGCTTCCTTGAAAAGCGGTGCGTTTGGCGCAGTTCTGGTTTTGAGCGCTTGCGCCAGCAACGCGGTTGATCCCGTCGTTCCTGAGCAAAGGATGACGTGCCTCGCACCGATTGAAGTTTATGGGACCCGCGCATCTGTTAAAGCGGAAGGCTTTGCTGAGAGTGTGCGACTTCCATCGATAAGACCTGCGCCGACAATGATCGGCTACGGCCCCTCCGCCGGTTACAAGGATGAACTCACCGTGATCGACGGTGTTTTTCACATCGCCACCGCCAGGCGCGACAATCAGGTCACGCTTTCACATGCCGTTTCACAGGATTCAGGCGCAGCCTTCCTCGTCACAAGCAGTCCGAAAAATTGGATAACTATGCCTGGCCCGGAACGCATCAACGGACTTTCCGGTCTGGAAGCGCAACTGACGGCAGCCGCGCAATCTTACGGCTGCGGCGGCGCAGTCGCTTTTCCATTCAAAGTCACAGGACTGGTGTCCAGCGCAAACTGGAGCATGGTAGGTCGGCCACTAGGTGCCAAGGGCGTTCTCGCCAATGAGCATGTGGAGATTGTCGGCATCTATGCTGACGATACGGACGACATTTACTTCATTCCGGAAGGACGTCTGATACATGCGCACATCCGTTCTTTTGACAGCCCGATCACGGCACACCTTAACGCCTTTGATCGATTGACTGAGGTAAGTATTTCAATCGGCATGTTCTAGCCACTTGGCAGCTTAAGGGTCTTCGAACTCTGCGTTGGAACCGAAAGACCCCGGATATCAAACGCCAGCAGAACTATCCGGTGAATGCATTTTGTTGATTAACTGAACTTGCACCTAAAAGCGGTCGCTCCCTAAACTTGGCTCCGATGTCCGTTTCTGGCGAATTGCCGCCTTTCGAGACCCGGCCCGCCAATGTCCGGTCTCGGGATATTTGAGCGAAAGCGCTTACAATCGATGTAGGAATAATTCTGCGCGCCCACCACGCCCATCACCGCCGCCCCAACGCGCTTACCCATCCGTCCGGAACAGGATGCGCGATCTTCATGAGCTGATCGCGGCGATAGTCCATCGATCCCCCATCGCCATAGGCCGGCCTTGAGTTGGCGTGCCCCATGATCATGCACCGGAACCCGTAATCGAGATCGACCTCCTGCATACGCTTCTCGAACGAATGTCTGAACGAATAAATCTTGTGCGCCGGGCTCGGGAACAGGCCGCGTGACTTGAACGCCGTCATGAGGTTTGCCGAAAGGAGGTCAGGCTTGTCCCGGTAGTGTGCAAATCCTTTCGGGGCGAGACGAAGCGCTTCCAGCGATACACCCACGAGCGGGATATCCCGGATCGAGGAAACGGTCTTGATCTCGCGGTCCTTCTTCGGCCGGATCGAGATATAGGGAACGTTGTCCTTGAGATGGATATCTTCTTCGAGGAGGTTTGCGATTTCGCCGGGGCGGCAGCCGGTCTCGATCAGGGCGAACAGGATCAGATCCGCGTCCCCGACAAGGCCGGACAGGGCGCCGGGGGCAAGCACCTTCTCGCGGACCCAGTTTTCCTCAAATGGAGGGACGTCTGTCGACTGGCGGTCCTTGAAAGTGAGGTTACGGAACGGGTTGGGCCGATCTTCTTCGCCGATATATTTGAAATAAGCGCTGTAAAGGAGGCGCATGTTGCCAACGTCCCGATTGGCCGTCTTGGTGCTCAGAGCCGCCCTGCCCGGCTTTGGCAGGACCCGGTCCTTCCACCAGTTATAGTATTGCTGCGCGTCCTGGCGGGTGATGTCGCGCATGTTCCGGTCGCCCACGACATCAATGAAATACTGGACGCCCCGGCGCTTGGTCTTCTTCCAGGCGCGCACCTGGGTTTCCGACTTGCCGATGAGTTCGCTGGCCGCAATGTCCGAGCAATAGGTCTCGAACGCTGCCGAGACGGTCACGGGCGGCGGCGCGACCGTCCCGAGGAGGGCATCGGCCTCGACCTTTTCCGAGCGGCTGGGCTTGCCGGTATCTGCAACATCGACCCGGCGGATGCGCGCGACAAGATCATCAAGGTCAGCCTGGTTCGCGAGCTGTTCGATGGGGGCATAGACAAAGCCGCGGGCGAGCGCCCGGGCCTGGGCTGCCTTGTACCGGCGCTGGGCCTGATCGATCTGGAAGGCGAGATTTTCAGGACTGGACGTGTCGTCTGCCCGGCCCGCCAGCATGGCCCAGTAGAGGTCATCGGACTCTTCCATTGCGTCGCGCCTCAGCCGCGCAATCTCGAGAGATCGGGTGCGCAGGGAGCATTCGATAACGCCGCGCCCATCGAAGTCCTGGAAGCGTTTCGGGACCCGCCGCTGATAGTGCCAGTAACCCAGTTTGGCCTTCAGATGCCGGTTCTCTTTATCCAAGACTCAATCCTGATTGTAGGGAAATAAGTAGGGATATTTGTAGGGAAAAATCCGGTCAACGTCAAGCGAACGAGCGCCAAGGGCCCGTTAGGGCTTTGATTAGACTTATCTTTTTGGAAAATATTCTGGAGCGGGCGAAGAGATTCGAACTCTCGACCCCAACCTTGGCAAGGTTGTGCTCTACCACTGAGCTACGCCCGCATCCTGAATTGGTACTCGGCAGGAACCCCCGCCGAGAGGCGTGATAAAGCGCATCATGCGGGCCTTTGCAAGCGGTTAGTTGGGCCAGCGCTGCACAATTTGTGGACTTATCCCGCCTTGGTCTGAAACAGAAGATACAAGCCGGGCAAGGCACGCCCTGACCGATGGTAATCAGCCCCTGATCACGGTCCGAATCTGGTCCGGGCGGACCTCCCTGCCTTCAACATCCACAAAAGCTGCACGGATAGCCGCCTTGGTGCCCGCCTTGGTAAAGCTAATCGGCGGGGATTCGCCGGCGCCCAGCCAGGCATCGCCCCATTGGGTCAGCCCGATCAGGATAGGTCGCAGGGAAAGCCCCATGGCCGAAAGCGAATATTCCGGTCGTGCGCGCTTTCCCGGTGCCTTATAGGGTCGCTTCACCAGCAGACCGGCATCAACCAAGCCCTTCAAGCGCCCGGACAGGACCGTCCGCGGGCATTTGAGTTCGGCCTGAAAGTCATCGAACCGGCGCACACCGTAAAGCGCAGCCCGAAGGATCAATAACGTCCAGCGGTCACCCACAACCTCGATCGCACTTGCGAGGTTACAGCTTTCCGGCGGAATCGGTGAGCGGCGGGCGAGAGGAATCTGCGTCATTGAGACTCTCTTGTATGGGTTCGCTTTCTAAATCCAGACCTCTCGTGGCCGTCACGCAAATTTCGCGATTTGCGCCTTGTATTTGCCGCCTTCGAATGGGAGACGCAGCATCAGGAACACCAATTTGCCAATGGCCTTTCAGATGAACAAATCGCACCTGATCTCGCTCCTGCTCATAACATTAGGCGCCTGTGCGGCGCCCGAGACCGTAGAGCCTTCAGCGATTACGCCTTCGCCTGTGACAGCCCTGTGGAGTTTCGAAACGGCCTCCCGAACCTTGCGCGCAGAATCCTGTCCCGCCGGCACAGCCTACGCAGCGCCTCTGTCACTCGCCATCACAGCGACACCTGTTTCGCTGAGCGATGAAGACGCCAACCCGCTACTGCCTGACACGGTCACTTTTGCAGGCGGATGGAGCCTTACCTCCGACAATGCCAATTTCGGCGGCCTCTCGGGCCTCGAGACCCTTACGGACGGCAATCTCCTCTCAATTTCAGATGTTGGCGCTTTTGTGTGGCTTGGCATGGCGGAAGACCAACCGGATGGCACGGGTAAGCTTGCCTACATGCTGGGACAGGATGGCGGCCAGTTGTCTGGCAAGGCTGAGGGCGATTCCGAAGGGCTCGCATTCCGGGATGGTCTCGCCATTGTCAGCTTCGAGCGCAATCATCGCCTCGAGGCCTTCGATCTAGATAATTGCGGCGCAGCCGCTCGGGCAGCGCTGGTGGCGAAACTCCCGGCCGAAGCGGGCGGCAAACCGATTGACGAGAATCAAGGGGCCGAGGCGCTCTCGATCTCCCCGGATGGTATCCTGACCTACGGCCTGGAAAGCCTGTTTGGCGGACCATCGCCCATGGGCGAAGTGTTCAAGAACGGGACGAGCAATCTGACTGGCCGTGATGCCGACAATCCCCGCGGGTATTCCTTTGTGGGCCGGGATGAAGTGCCTTCGTCATCACAATCCCCCATCATCATCACACTCTTCCGCAGCTATGACCCCATCCGGGGCAACAGAAACATTATCACATGGTCGAATTCAAACGACAGGATTGAGCTGAAACGCCCCATGCTGGTCGATAATTTCGAGGGCGTCGCCGGTGAAATACGCGCAGATGGCACGCTGCGTATCTGGATGATTTCCGACAATAATTTCTCCGGCAAGCAGCAAACGCTGCTTTACGCCTTCGATGTCGACATGTCCGCCGAATAAACGCTCTTACATTCGACGCAGTTGAGGCCTACATCTGAGCTTGCACAAGGGCTGCGGCGCCCGCAATGGGACTGATCTCCGGCGACCTTACTCATCGTCAGGGAGCTGGCATTCTGGTTCGGACCCTGGTCCGGGCTCACCCGGCGCCCACCTAGTCTCTAGGTTGACGGGAGAGAATATGCCCAGCGACGACTGCGGTTCTTGTGCGCTATCATTGCCGGGTGACGTGAGCGCTGACCCGCGTTAAGGCTCTGCCCATGTCCCAGGCTCCCGACAAGACACAACTCCGCCACCGCATGCGCACCTTGCGTGCCGAAGCCGCTGCGCGCGATCCTGACGCTGCTGAAAAGCTGGCCGACCTTTTTCCAATGAAATTGCTGGAACGCTACGGGCCTGTTGTGGCCGGCTATGTCGCCATCAATGAAGAGATTGATCCGGCTCCTCTGATGCAGCGCCTCAGTCGTGCTGGCGCCGAGCTCTGCCTGCCTCGAATTGAAGACGATGGCCGTATGACATGGCGTCTTTGGTCGATTGGCGAGCCCCTTGAACGACGCCCCTTCGGCCTGTCAGAGCCGGGCGCTGATGCCCCGGAAGTAAAACCAACGCTGATACTCACGCCCCTGCTCGCCTTCGATGCCATGGGCAATCGCCTGGGTTATGGGAAGGGTCACTATGACCGCTCGATCAGCGCCTTGCGATCGGCTGGTCGCGCGTTCGCGTGTGCCCTTGCCTACCACGCACAGCAGATTGATTCGGTGCCTTCCGAAGCGCACGATCAGCCGCTCGATTGGGCCATAACGCCCATCGGCTCGGTGCCACTGTTCATGATGCGCAACATGAAGGCTCTTAATACCAATGGCACGGGCCCCGGCGCGGCCTGAACCTCAGCTCTTGGGGTTGTTAATCATACGACTTGGCGCAATTCTTGCTATTTTAGGGAACGGTTAACCTGAAAAGCACGGCGTAAAGTTGAATATTTCTGAACAAAAACAAGCTGGTGAGCATGACTCCTCGCACATGGATATTTTCATTGTGTCGATGCTCGTTGCGGTGTGCAGTTTTGGCATCTTAACCTTGAGTGCCCTGAAATCGCCAGTGGCTGTCGTAACGACGGTTGCGCAGGTTGAAGCGCCCATGCCGGAAGCCCCTGCCCCCATCGCAGTCGATCCAGTCGCAGATATGAATGAGATTGCGACCGCACCGACGACGCCCTCAGCGCCCCCGAAGCCCGCCGTGCCAAGCGTCGCGAAACGCCCCGCCCTCATCCCCACGTCGCCTGGATTCATCTCGCTGATGGGTGATACGCAAAATGATGCCTTCTTCTACCGTTCAGATTTTGCGAACCCGGATGGCCACTATGGTGGCGACTGGTCGCCAAAGAACATCAAGCAGACCGCTGAAGGTGCAGAGCTTCAAGTCCGTCACGAACAATCCCGCTCCGGTCCCTTCACAGGCGCCGAGATGAAGACCGTCAACACCTATGGATATGGCCGCTATGAGGTTGTGATGCGCCCCTCCAAGGGCTCTGGCCTGGTTTCCTCATTCTTCACCTACACGGGCTCTTACGAGGGCACCGCGCATGATGAAATCGACATCGAGTTCCTTGGTCTCGACACATCGCGCATCCATTTCAATTATTTCCGGAAGGGCAAGACAGGCGCTTCAGCGACTTTCGACCTGCCATTTGACGCTTCGGAGGCTGATCACCTCTATGCCTTCGAATGGAGCCCGGAGGGCATCACATGGTATGTCGACGGCAAACCTTACTACAAGACGGTTGAAGGCGATGCTTTCGTCCCCAAAACGCCAGGCAGCATCATTATCAATAATTGGGCTGGTAAGCCCTTCATTACGGGCTGGACGGGCAAGCCTACATTCGCGTCCGGCGCGGCTGCGCATTATTCCTGCATGTCCTTTGCCCCACTCGGCGACAACACACGCTCCTGTAGCGATCTTTTCCTGCCGCACCGCCCTGACCATGCGGGGCTCGTGACGGCTCAACTGACACGCTAGGCAACGCCCAGGCCTGAGAGTTCGGCTGGCCAACTGACGCTGGAAAGGGCTACCCTCAAGCCATGCGGAACAGGTTGCTCAGCATTATCGCACTCATGCTGGCCTCCGCCCTGCCGGCAACAGCAGAACCGACCGTAAAGGTAATCAATTTCACCGCAAACTGGTGTCCTTTGTGTCGGATCCTCGATCCGCGCCTGCACGACGCAGTGGAGCGCTTCGAGGATCGCGGCGCGATCCTGGTCAATCTGGATCAAACGCACCTTACGCAGAGAGACGATGCAGCGCAGAAGCCCCTTGTAGAGCGCCTCCAGCAGCTGACGGCGTCACATGATGTGGCCTATCTCTGGGATTGGTATGGCGGTCATGCCGGCATCGCCGTCATCGTTGCCGCCGACAATGGCGAACCATTGACCTGTATCACATCAGCCCTGGCAACGGACCAGATTGCTGATCTGCTACAGGAAAGCGTCATCCTGGCGACCCGCGTAAGTGCAGGCGCCAGAAGACCAGAAGGAACGAATTGCCCGCCGCAAATGAATACGCGGGCAAGTGCCGATCCTATGCCTTGATGTCTTTCATGATCTGCTCGCGCGCCACGGGCATCAATTGCGCCATCTGCTCGCGGATGCGCGCGTCGGTACGATCGATACCGGCTGTATCAAAATCGCCGCGCACCTTGCGAAACACATCCTCTTCGCCGGCTTCTTCCAGGTCTGACAGGACAACGGTCTTGGCATAAGCGTCAGCGTCGTCGCCCATAAGACCCATCAGGTCTGCCGCCCAAAGGCCCAGCAGCTTGTTGCGGCGGGCAAGAACTTTGAAATGCGTTTCTTGGTCGAGAGCGTATTTCGCCTCTTCTGCGCGTTCACGATCGTCAAATGAGCTCATGGAAGTGGCCTTTCAGCGAGAATTTCCGGATTTGAGCCCATATAGGGTGCCACAACAGGTGTGCGCAATAATTGTTTATCGGTGCGACTTGGCGTAACAGTCGCGGGCTAGAGGGCATGATGGCGATTCCAAGCCGCTGGGGGCCCCTGATCACCCATGGAAGGGCTCTGTCGAATGTCGAAAAAGCGCGTCGTTTATGAGGGAAAAGCCAAGATCCTTTACGAAGGACCTGAGCCAGGAACCCTAATTCAGTATTTCAAGGACGACGCCACTGCCTTTAACGCCCAGAAGAAGGCCGTCCTTGATGGCAAAGGCGTCCTGAACAACCGCATCAGCGAGTTTATGATGACCCGTCTTGGCGCCGTTGGCATCCCGACACACTTCATCCGCCGCCTCAACATGCGCGAGCAACTGATCAAGAAGGTCGAGATCATCCCGCTCGAAGTCGTAGTGCGCAATATCGCCGCTGGCACCCTGTCCAAGCGCCTCGGCATCGAGGAAGGTCAGGTCCTTCCCCGCCCAATGGTTGAGTTCTACTTCAAGGACGACGCCCTTGGTGACCCGCTGGTGACCGAAGAGCACATCGCGGCCTTTGGCTGGGCCGGCCCTCAGGAATATGATGATCTCATCTCCCTCGCGCTGCGTGTGAATGATTTCATGTCCGGCCTGTTTGCCGCCGTCGGCATCCGCCTCGTGGACTTCAAACTCGAGTTCGGCCGCTATTTCGAAGGCGACAGCGAGATGCCCCGCATCCTGCTGGCTGACGAGATCAGCCCTGACAGCTGCCGCCTCTGGGATTTCGACACAGGCGAAAAGCTCGACAAGGACCGGTTCCGCCGCGACCTTGGTGGCGTGACCGAAGCCTATGCTGAAGTCGCTCGTCGCCTAGGAATCATCAAGGAATCCGGCGAAACAGACAATGTGGTCAGCTTCACCGGCGGCAAGTAGGCGCAACGCAAGCCAACGCGTTCCATTCTGAACCGGAGTGCGCTAAACGGAGCGCGACTCACCCTTACGGAGCCCTGCCCGATGAAAGCCATTGTACACGTCGCCCTGAAGTCTGGCGTTCTTGACCCTCAAGGCAAGGCTGTGGCCGACACCCTGACGCGTATGGGATACAAGGAAGTCGAAGCGGCTCGCATTGGCCGTGTCATCGAACTTGATATCGATGACACGCTTGATTCCGACGCCGCCGAGACGCGCGTGAAGGAAATGTGCGAAAAGCTGCTCGCCAATACCGTCATCGAAAGCTACCGGGTCGAATTCGCCTCTTAGTGAGGCGAATTTCAGCGTAGAACGTTCACGAAACTCGGCTTTACCACGTTCGGAAATCGCGGGCATGATCTAGTGAGCGATTATTCACTTGCGTGCATGTGAGCGGCCTGCTATATCTACGCCAACGATGAGGACACCGATATGCCGCGTTCACCCGCACCTGCCCGCGAGGCCGCCAAGAAACCTCGCGCCCGCAATGCGCGCCCCAAGATCGAACGTGCTGCCCTCAAACTCTTCATCCATGAAGGCGTTGATGCCGCGACGACACGCGAAATTGCCGAACAAGCCGGCGTCTCTGAAGGGGCGCTTTATCGGCACTACAAGGGCAAAGACGAGCTCGCGCTGGCTCTGTTCATGGAAACCCATAACCGTCTTGGTAAGATGATGATGGAAGCGCTGGCGGCCGAAGGCAGCCTCGACGAAAAAGTCAGTGCCGCCGTATCAGCCTATTGCCAGCTTGCCGACGAAGACTTCCTGCTCTTCTCCTTCCACCTCGTCTCGCTCAACCGTTACCTGCCCTACGACAAGCGCCGCGAAGACGACCCTGTGTCGATCACTGAGCGCGTCATTGCCGGCCTGATGCAGGACGGAACCCTGCCGAAGGGCGACCCGGCTGTGAAAGCTGCCATGGCGCTCGGCGTCATCATGCAGGCGGGCCAGAACAAGATCTACAACCGCCTGCCCGGTCCTCTCTCACAGCATAAGGAGGCCTTCACGAAGGGAATCCTCGCTGTGCTCTATTCCGGCTAGGCGAAAACTGCATCGCCCCTTCAAGAAGGCACAGTCTCATGCGCGGCGCCCTGTTTACGGTCACCTACTACCTGCTCTCACTCATCTACGTCCTGGTTTCCCTGCCCTTCCTCGCCCTGCCAGGCCGCAGCCCCGTCAGGATCATTATCCGCAGCTATACGCGCGCGATGAACTGGAACCTCCGAATCTTCGGCGGCATCCGAAAGCAAGTGCGCGGCCGTGATCGGCTGCCCAAAGGCGCCTTCGTCATCGCAGCCAAGCACCAGAGCTGGGGCGACGGCTACCTGATATACCCGGAGGTAAACAATCTCGCCTTCGTCACCGGGGACCATCTCGAGAAATTCCCACTCTTGGGCGGCATCCTGCGCAAGCTCGGCGCCATCGTCATCGACACCTGCGGCGGCGGAGATCGCAAGGCTGAGTCGTTGCGCGAAGGCATGGAGACCGCCCGCAAGGAAGGCCGCCGCGTCCTCATCTATCCCGAAGGCCACCTCGCCCCCGTCGACTACCATTTCCGTTACAAACCAGGTGTCTGGCACATGGCTGAGGCCATGGGTGTGCCGGTTGTGCCCGTCGCCACCAATATCGGCCTGTTCTGGCGCCAGCAGGAAACGCATAAAACGCCGGGTACGGCTACAATCGAGTTTCTGGAGCCGATCTCGCCCGGCCTGTCCAAGGACGAATTCATGGCCCGCCTGATGGATGCCGTTGAAACACGTACGGCAGAACTCGTGGCGGAAGTGCGTGGCGGCCCAGCGGTTCGCGCCACCCTGATTCCCGATCCACCGAAGGGCATGGAAGCCAAGCCGACACCGGATAATCTGGCCGCGTTCCAGAAGCCCTGAGGCACCTCACTTCATTCGATCAAGGCGGCCCGCCACTCCGCACATTTCTGCTCGAAATTCTTTGCAGCGTACGCCGGGCTCGTCGATGGCAGCGTGACCGCGACGGCAGCTGACGGAAGAGCTGCTTGCGCATACTTGTAGAAAGTCTTCGCCGCCTTTCCACCATTCAGGCCGATCCGCCGAATACCGGGATGTTCAGCGAAGAAGCGCGCAAAATCATTCGGCACCTCATCCTTGATGTTCGAGTCTAGGCTGCCCACTCGCTGACAGAACTGAAGTACGTCCCACACAGCAATGCGCCGGGATTTCAGGATGTCCTGCCGTTCGGCATAGGGCAATTCAATGCCTGCCCCGAACAGCTCACCCATGATGCGCCAGAAGGCATTGCGGGGATGCGCGTAATACTGGTTCGCCTCAAGTGAGGCGATGCCGGGCATACTCCCAAGGATAAGGATTTCCGCATCAGGGGCGGCAATAGGGGCAAAGCTCTGTATTATCATGTCAGCCCCGCGTCAGGCCGGGCCAAGAACCTAGGCGTCTACCGCCGGCACGATCGTAACGCTTTCGCCGCAACCGCAGGCATCCGTCTGGTTCGGGTTCCTGAACACGAATTTCTCATGCAGCAGCGTAGTTTCATAATCCACTTGGCTACCCAAGAGGAACAGAACGGCCTTGGCGTCGATCAGGATCGTAACACCATTTTCCTCAACCACTTCGTCGAGCGGCTCAGGTGCCATGGCGTAATCCATGACATATTCCATGCCGGCACAGCCGCCATTCTTCACGCCGACACGCAGGAATCCTGCGCCGCGTTCGTTCATGATTTCCTTTACGCGCACCGCAGCGGCGTCGGTCAGGCTCACGGGTTTCGGGCGGGGTCTTCTAGCCATAGGGTACAGATAGGGTCCGTTGGCTTGCGATTCAATCAAAGCATGTTCAGCGCGAGCCGCGCTTCGTCTGACATCCGGGAAGGATCCCACGGCGGATCGAACGTCAAGCGCACCTCGACGTCCGTCACACCTTCAACAGTTCTGGCGGCCGTTTCGACCCAGCCAGGCATGTCGCCAGCCACTGGGCACCCTGGCGCCGTCAACGTCATGTCCACGTCCACCTTGCGGTCGTCATCGATGTCGACTTTGTAGATCAGGCCCAGTTCGTAGATATCCACTGGAATTTCCGGGTCAAACACGGTCTTGAACGCCACAATCAGGGCATCCGTGATGCGATTGAGTTCATCCTGCGGAATCGCCGAAGGGGCCGCATCCGCTGTGTCGGATACGTCAACCATGTCGCGAGAGGTCATGTCATCTGCCATATCTGACCTTCTATACCAGCATTCCGCGCGCTTTTTCCAGCGCCTCTATGAAGACGTCCACTTCAGCCTCTGTATTATAGATACCAAAGCTCGCACGTGCCGTAGCACTAACACCTAGATGGGTCATTAACGGCTGGGCGCAATGGTGACCTGCACGGATCGCTACACCATAGCGGTCGAGTATCTGGGCGAGGTCATGCGGATGCGCGCCCTCAAGGCTGAAGGCCAATACGGCCCCCTTGCCGGGTGCCTCGCCATGGATTCGCAGGCCATTGATGCCGCGCAGCCCCTCAAGCGCACGCTGGTACAAAGCATGCTCATGCGCCTCGATCTCGGCCTGATCAAACTGCCGATACCAGCCAATTGCGGCGCCGAGCCCGATCGCCTCGAGAATTGGCGGCGTGCCGGCCTCGAACTTGTGCGGCGCTTCATTGTAAGTGATCCGGTCCAGGCTGACCGTCTCGATCATCTCGCCGCCGCCCTGATAGGGCCGCGCCTCGACCAGGGCATCGGCCTTGCCATACAGGATACCGATTCCGGTCGGTCCGTAGAGCTTGTGACCTGAAAAGACGAACCAGTCACAATCCAGCGCCTGCACATCAACGCCCAGATGCACGGCAGACTGGCACCCATCGACAAGCACACGTGCCCCCGCCGCATGCGCGATGCGTCCGACTTCCGCGACATCGTTCACAGTACCCAGCACATTGCTCATATGGCTGATCGCCACCATGCGCGTCTTCGGGCCAACGGCGGCGCGCAGCGCGTCCATGTCCAGCGAGCCATCCTCGTGGAGACCCACCCAGCGCAGAACAGCGCCGTGCCGCTCTCGCAGGAAATGCCACGGCACGATGTTCGAATGATGCTCCATCACCGACAGCACGATCTCGTCGCCGGGCTCGATCGTTCCTGCCAGCGCCGATGCCACAAGGTTAATCCCCTCGGTCGCGCCCTTGGTGAAAATGATACTATGTATGTCCGACGCGTTCAGGAAACCGCGTGCGGCTTCACGCCCGGCCTCGTAGGCCTCGGTCGTCTCATTCGACAGCGTATGGATGCCCCGGTGCACGTTGGCATAGGCCGTACTGCTCTGGTCAGCGATCTTGTCGATCACCGCATTCGGCTTCTGAGCGCTAGCTGCATTGTCCAGATAGACCAGCGGCTTGCCGTTTACCTGCCGCGACAGGATCGGAAATTCCTTGCGGATCTCGGAAACATCAAACGGCCGTGTCATGACGACAGCCAGTCCTGCGCTTCCGCCAGCAACACATCGCGCACGGCTTCGTCAGCCATGCCTAGCGCCTCGGCGATGAACGCCTCCGTCAGCATCGCCCGCGCCTGGGTTTCCGGAATGCCGCGCTGGCGCAGGTAGAACATCTGCGCATCGTCCAGCGCGCCGCATGTATTGCCATGCGCACACTCAACATCATCGGCGTAGATTTCCAACTCGGGCTTCGCGAAGACTTGCGCGCCATCTTCCAGCAAGAGCGCCTGATGCTGCATGTCGGCGTCCGTATGTTGCCCCGTCTTGCGCGGAACGAAGAATTTGCCCTGGAACACGCCCGTGCCGCCATCAAGCACGGCGCCTTTGGTAAGTTGCCGCGTCACACAGGACGGCGCACCATGGCGCACATTGGTCGTGATATCGGCGTGGAAGCCATTGCCCGAAAGATAAGCCGCGTTGAGGTTCAGTTTCGAGCCTGACGCCTGATGAACAACGCGCGTTTCCATGCGCGCCACTTTCGCGCCGAATGCCAGGGTCGTCTGCGTCATCTCGGCTTCTGCGCCTAAGTGCGCGATGCCCGTCACCGCCAGCGCTTCGTCCGATGCGCCCCGCTGGAAGATCGTGCGATTGAGCTTGGCGTCCTTCTCCAGGTCGAATTCCAGCACAGCCGAAGTCAGCCCCGCCCCACCCAGATAGCTCTCAGTCAAAGTCAGGGACGCGCCTGACCTGACGAGGAAGATAATTCGTGCAAAGCTGGCTTCGCCTGCACCCTCAAAAACAAAGTGCAAACGTGGGACATCGCCTGACGAAATTTCAAATGCCAGCGTTGAGGGCCGCTTGCCGCCGCCCGCCAGGGCTGCAGCCAACGCACCCATCGGCACATCTTCCGCTCCCGGAAAGGCCTGAACGCTCGGCTGCGCCACCATTCGTATGCCATCCGGCAGTTTGGCAGGCGCCTCAAAACCCTTGGGCGTAAAACGAAACACGAGCGCTCCGTCATGCGGCAAGGGGTCCTTCGCGGAAACCGCAACAGGCGTCTCAAGCACTTTCAGCGCCGCCTTGAAGTCAGTCCACTTCCAGGCTTCCATCCGGCGATGCGGCAGACCCGTTTCGGCAAACGCGAGGAAAGCCCGCTCACGGCGCGCGTCTTCCGGCTGCATGCCGTAGCGCGCAACCAGTTCCAGCTCGGCCGCCGTCGGGTTCTTGATGAAGTCGCGAAGGGCGGTGGTCACGCCGCCTCTCCCAGAACTCCGTCATAGCCTTCTTTTTCAAGGCGCAGCGCAAGGTCGGCTTCACCCGTCTTGATGATGCGACCCTTGGCCAGCACGTGCACCTTGTCCGGTTTGATATAGTCGAGCAGGCGCTGATAGTGCGTGATAACCAGCATCCCGCGCGATGGGTCACGCATCGCGTTCACACCATCGGCCACCGTCTTCAGCGCATCAATGTCGAGGCCACTATCTGTCTCGTCGAGGATCAGGAATTTCGGTTCCAGCATCATCATCTGGTAAATCTCGAGCCGCTTCTTCTCGCCGCCCGAGAAGCCGACATTCACCGGCCGTTTCAGCATCTCGGCGTCAAGGTTCAGCATACCCGCCACTTCGCGTGACTTCTTGATGAAGTCCGGGGCAGATATCTCGGCCTCACCGCGGGCCTTGCGCTGCGCATTCATCGCGGTCCGCACAAAGGTCATCACCGGAACGCCGGGAATCTCCACCGGATACTGGAATGACAGGAACATGCCCTTGGCTGCGCGGTCCTCCGGGTCCATGCCCAGAATATCCTCGCCATTGAGCGTGGCGCCGCCACCGGTCACCTCATAGCCGCTACGGCCAGTCAGCACGTAGGACAGGGTCGACTTGCCCGCCCCGTTCGGTCCCATGATCGCATGGACCTCGCCCGCAGGCACGTCCAGCGACAGGCCATTGAGGATGGTCTTGGCTTCGGAATCTTCGCCTACTGTGGCGCTCAGGTCTGTAATTTTCAACATAGGGCGCATGTAAGCTGCCCAGCCCCTAAGGGAAAGCCCCCGCGACAGAGAAACCCAATGGCGCGAGCCCGAGAAATCCAGCTGTTTCCGGCCGAACCCTACCCGACACTGCCTTCCAGGCTCACTTTGAGCAGGCTTTGCGCTTCCACCGCGAATTCCATCGGCAGGTGCTGCAGCACATCCCGCACGAACCCGTTGACCAACAGGGCCACGGCATCTTCTTCCGCAATTCCGCGCTGACGGGCATAGAACAGCTGATCTTCCGACAGTTTCGTCGTGGTCGCCTCGTGCTCCAGCTGCGCACTGGCACAGCGGTTCTCGACATACGGAATCGTATGTGCGCCGCATTTGTCGCCAATCAGCAGCGAGTCACACTGGGTGAAATTGCGCGCATTCACGGCCTTCCGGTTCACTGAAACGAGCCCGCGATACGTATTGTCTGATTTGCCCGCCGAAATGCCCTTGGAGATGATCCGGCTCTTGGTGCGCTTTCCCAGATGGATCATCTTGGTGCCGGTATCGGCCTGCTGGCGCCCATTGGTGACGGCGATCGAGTAAAACTCGCCGACGCTGTCGTCGCCGCGCAGGATGCAGGATGGGTATTTCCAGGTCACGGCGGAGCCAGTCTCTACCTGCGTCCACGAAATCTTCGACCTGTCGCCCCGGCAATCGCCACGCTTGGTCACGAAATTGAAAATACCGCCCTTGCCGTCCTCGTCACCCGGCCACCAGTTCTGCACCGTTGAATATTTGATCTCGGCATCTTCCAGCGCCACCAGCTCAACCACAGCCGCGTGCAGCTGGTTCTCGTCGCGCATCGGCGCCGTACAGCCCTCAAGATACGACACATAGGCGGCTTCATCGGCAATGATCAGCGTCCGCTCGAACTGGCCCGTATTCTCGGCATTCATCCGGAAGTAGGTCGACAGCTCCATCGGACAACGCACGCCCTTGGGAATGTAAACAAAGGTCCCATCCGAAAACACGGCGCTGTTCAGCGTCGCGAAGAAATTGTCTGACTGAGGCACCACGGTACCCAGATACTTCTTCACGAGGTCCGGATACTCATGCACGGCTTCCGAGATCGACATGAAAATCACGCCAGCCTTCTGCAGTTCTTTGCGGAAAGTCGTCGCGACAGAAACAGAGTCGAACACGGCATCCACGGCCACGCGCGGCTTCTCGCGCCCCTCGGCAGCGGTTTCGACAGCCCCTTCGACGCCCAGCAGCACTTCTGCCTCGCGAAGCGGGATGCCCAGTTTCTCGTAAGTTTCGAGGATTTCCTTCGGCACATCGTCAATCGAGGCATATTTCGCCCCGGCCTTAGGCGCCGCATAATAATAATAGGCTTGGTAATCGATCTTGGGATAGCGAACCATCGCCCAGCTCGGCTCTTCCATCGTCAGCCAGCGCTCATAGGCCTTCAGGCGCCATTCGAGTAGCCATTCGGGCTCGTTCTTGGCAGCCGAAATATAACGGATTGTATCTTCTGACAGGCCTTTTGGCGCAAAATCGGTTTCAATCGTCGTGGAGAATCCCGCCGAATAGTTCTCGGATTCCAAGGCCTTGGCAGCTTCGACGGTTTTCGCGTCGATACTATCCTTGACCTTGACTTCTCCGCAGTCGTCTTCGTGCTCGGTGGTGCCGCCGCAGCAGTCCATCACACCTTCTCCTTCAAAACCGTCCGCCGGGCTGCTTCCAGCCAGGCATTCGCCACACCGTCAAAATCGGCGGGTTCACTATTCCATCCAAAGCTGGTGCGTATCGCTGATTCCGCAAGGGCGTCAGATGCGCCCATGGCCATCAAAACGAGGGATCGCTTGACCTTGCCCGAAGAGCAAGCGGAACCTGCAGAGACGCACACGCCCGCCAGATCCAGCGCCATGACCTGCGTTTCGGCCCGAAAGCCAGCCCGCGCGAAGTTCGACGTCCCGGCAAGGCGCAGGCTTTCTTCGCCGATCACGACTACATCACCCTCGGCTTTCAGCCGCGCTTCCATCGCATCACGATGCTTCGCCAGCGCCGCATATTTCGGCAAATCCCGCACTGCTGCCTCAACAGCCGCACCAAAACCCGCAATCCCGGCCACGTTTTCCGTGCCCGATCGCAGTGAGCGCTCCTGCCCACCTCCATAGAGAATGGCCTTTAGCGGCGCCCCGGCCCGGTGCCACAGCGCTCCCACGCCCTGCGGACCGCCAATTTTGTGGGCCGACAGAGACAGGTAATCGACGCCCAAAAGGCCAACATTGACGGGAATCTTGCCCAATGCCTGCACGGCATCACAGATGGTGAGTCCGCCTGCATCACGCACAATGGCGGCTGCCTCGGCAACCGGCTGGACGATCCCGGTCTCGTTGTTGGCCAGCATCAGGCACAGAACAGGCGTGCCATGGGCTTCGGAATCCCAATCAGCCATCCGCGCGCGCAGGTCTTGCAGGTCAACAATCCCGGCTGCCGTCACATAGGCCGTCTGAACAGGCGCACCGGAATGGGCCGCAGACTTTGTAATCGCCTCATGCTCAATCGCCGAGACAATCAAGGTGCAACGCCCCTCAAGCGCATCGACGACGCCCTGCACAGCCAGCGCATCCGATTCCGTGCCGCCACCCGTGAAGATCACATCAGCAGCCCGGCTACCGATGGCGGCGCCCACCTGCATACGCGCTGTTTCCACCACGGCACGCGCTGCCCGTCCCTTGGTGTGCACCGAGGACGGGTTCGTCGCGCCCAGATCGAGCGCCGCCAGCATGGCTTCCCGCGCTTCTGGTCGCATCGGGGCCGTCGCATTGTGGTCAGCATAAATCATGGATTCAGGTATACTCGCTCCAGCCCCACAGTGCACCTGCAGAAAAATTTGCATTTCGCAGTCCATTTGGCTTATGACCGCGCCCTTACAAGAGATTTTAATCCGAGGGTGTCATGGCAGAACTGATCATTCCGGGCCCACAGGGCCGTATCGAAGCGCGTTACACAGAGCCGCCGCTTCCTGGCGCCCCTATTGCGCTCGTCCTTCATCCCCACCCAAAAGCGGGCGGGACGATGCAGGATCCTATCTCGATCATGCTGTACCAGATGTTCGAGCGTCACGGATTTGGCGTCCTGCGCTACAATTCCCGCGGCGTCGGCCGCAGCCAGGGCGTGTATGATCAGGGCATCGGCGAGCTTGAAGACGCTGCTTACGTCCTCGACTATATCGAGAACCTCAGCGAGAGCCCGCGTTATGTCTGGTGTGCCGGCTACAGCTTTGGCGCGTGGATCACGCTCCAGCTGCTGATGCGCCGCCCGGAAATCGATGGCTTCCTCGCCATCTCACCGCCGGCCAATCACTACGACCTGTCATTCCTGGCGCCCTGCCCGGCCTCAGGCCTGATCGTCAATGGCGACAATGACGCCATCGCCAGCCCGGAAGACATCGAACGCGCCCTCACCAAGGTACGCGTCCAGAAGGGCGAAGTCATCGAACGCGCCCGTGTCAAAGGCGCCAACCACTTCTACGTCGACAAGCGCGACGAGCTGATTGGCCTCTGTGAGCAATACCTGATTCAGCGGCTCGAAGATGCAGAAGAAAAACTGCGCATCGAAGCCGAAAAAGACTAACCGAGCACCCGGCCGCCCGTCATGGCGGCCGGAACGCCCGTTGTTGTCGGCCAGCTGATCGGCAAGCCGCGCACCGTCCGGGCCGCCAGGAAGGCAAACGCCTCCGCCTCGATCGAATCCCCGCGCCATCCAGCCTGTTCCGCACTTAGCACAGGACACGGCAGCGCCGCCGCCAGCGCCGCCATCAAGGCCGGATTGTGCCGCCCACCACCGCACGCAATCACACGCTCGGGCCTATCCGGCAGTTGCGCCACGCCTGCCGCCACAGCACGGGCTGAAAACGCCGTCAGCGTCGCTGCGCCGTCTTCCAATGACAGACCCCGTGCCATGCTGGCATTGAAGTCATAACGATCCAGCGATTTCGGCGGCAGTTCCTGGAACCAGTCATGGTCCATCAACTGCGCCAAAAGCCCTTCATGTACCCTCCCGGCTGCGGCATAGGCGCCGCCAGTGTCATGCGTGCCCTTGCCGTGCCCCTCGATCCATTCATCGATTGGCCCATTCGCGGGCCCTGTATCGAACGCGAATAGGGTCCCATCTGCCATGCGCGCCGTGATGTTTGCGACCCCGCCCAGGTTCAGCACCGCGCTCGCTCCGTCACCCGCTCGCTCAAGCAGGGCACCATGGTAGGCTGGCGCCAGCGGCGCGCCCTGCCCGCCTGCGGCCACATCCGCTGTGCGAAAATCATAGGCCAGCGTGACGCCTAATGCCTTCTGCAGCGCAACGGCATCAATCAGTTGTAGCGTAGCCCCAATCTGTCCCGGCCGGGGCCGCCGATGGAGCACGGTTTGCCCGTGAATACCCGCCAATGGTCCGGGAATACCCCGTCCCGCCCCATCCCGCAGCATCTCGAAGGCTTCGGCATGGGTCTCGGTAATCACCTTCCGTGCCGCTTCAAACGCGTCTTCGGGCGCCGCCCCGACCCAGTTCCAGGCCCGCGCAGCGTCCGTCGCGTCCTGCAAAGCCTGCCGTTCCCGCGTCGTGTATTTGCGCTCGGCGACCGGCCCGAACTCGAGCACGCGCTCTCCATCCGTCAGGATCAGCGCCGCATCTGTTGCATCCAGAGAGGTTCCGGACATGAACCCGGCCACCCATTGCGGCCCCTGATCGTGAATTGGATGGTTCAAGAGTCCCGCTTTCCGTGTTACGCGCCTGCGCTTACGGAGACACGAGACAATGACCGAATACAAGTCGGAATTCCTGAAAACCCTCGATTCACGCGGCTTCATCAAGCAGATGACACACGCGGCTGAACTCGACACCTATTGCGCTTCAGGCGTTCCGGTCTGCTATATCGGCTTCGACGCGACGGCAGACAGCCTGCACGTCGGCTCCCTCCTCCAGATCATGATGCTGCACCACTTCCAGCGCAGCGGCGGCAAGCCTGTCGTCCTGATGGGTGGTGGCACGACCAAGGTCGGCGACCCCACCGACAAGGAAAAATCGCGCCCGCTGCTGACGGACGAACAGATCGCCTCCAACATGGCAGGCATCAAGAAGGCGTTTGAGCCCTTCCTGAAATTCGGTGACGGCCCAACAGACGCCATCATGGTCAACAATGACGACTGGCTGTCGAAGATTGGCTATGTCGAATTCCTGCGTGACTACGGCGTGCACTTCACGATCAACACAATGATCAAGCAGGAAACGGTTGATCGGCGCCTGCGCAACGAGCAGCCTTACACGTTCCTTGAATTCAACTACATGCTGCTACAGGCGTACGACTTCCTTGAGCTGTACAGGCGTCACGGCGTCCGGCTCCAACTCGGCGGATCAGACCAGTGGGGCAACATCATCAATGGTGTCGAACTTACGCGCCGCGTTGCCGGTGGCGATGCCTATGGCCTGACCTCACATCTGATCACCACGGCGTCCGGCGGCAAGATGGGCAAGACGGCGGATGGCGCCGTCTGGCTGAATGCCGATCGCAAGAGCCCTTACGAATACTGGCAGTTCTGGCGCAATACCGAAGACGCTGACGTTGGCCGTTTCCTGCGCCTGTTCACCGATCTCGATGTCGCCGACATAGCAGAACTCGAAAAACTCGAGGGCGCCGATATCAATACGGCCAAGATTGCGCTGGCCAATGCAGCAACCACGCTGCTCCATGGCGCAGACGTCGCCGCGGAATCGGAAGCCGCTGCTGCAGCGGTTTTCGGCGACGGCGCCTCAGCGGACGCGCTGCCAACAGTCGAAGTGCCAAAAGTCGAACTCGAAGCAGGCATGCTTGTCGCCGCCGCCTTCGCGGCGGCAGGTCTTGCTGCCTCGAACGGCGAAGCGCGCCGTTTGATCAAGCAGGGCGCCGCAAAGGTGAACGACGTCCTGGTCAGCGACCAGAACGGCACGCTCAGCGCGGCTGACCTGGTCGATGGCTCAATCAAGCTATCGGCCGGCAAGAAACGTCACGCTCTGTTGAAGATCAGCTAGGCCTCGATTATTTGAAGCTCTCTTCGGGGATCGGCGGCAGTTCTGACGGAATAGGCTCGTCCGGCGTGCGCGGCTTGGCCTCGGGAATACTTGTGTCCGCCGGGTTTTCGAAAATCCGGCGGATGACGCCCGGCGCGAGCGCCGACAGCGGGTTCACCGAAACGTTGGCTTTTTCGAGCGTGCCGTTGACGGAATAGGTTAGCGAGAAAACGCCCTCTCCGTCACGCCCAACGACGAGGTCGCCAATGATCGGGATTTGACCAAGAGCCGAGTTCAAACCGAAACTGGGCACCAGGACGCCATCAAAGCCAATGCCGCCAGTCTTGCTCTCAACATAGCCGCTGGAGGTCAGACCGAGTGCAGGGCCCTGCGCCTTTGCACCCGTCACAACATATCGGCCATCCGCAATTTTCAGGGGGATGTCGATACGCGAGAAAAGAACTCCCTCGCCGCTCAGCGTATCGGCGAGGCCCCTGAGTGAGGCCAGCGACAGGATCTGCGTCAGGAACGGCGCATTCCGCATGCGCACATTTGTCAGCGCGATGTCGAAATTGGCCGGAGAGGAGTCCTTGGTGAATTTGCCCTTCAGCTCCAGCTTGCCGCCTTCGAGAAAGTCGGCCCCAAGCAGGGCCTGCGCCATGAATCCGGCATTACCACTCTCGACGTCGACAGTTGCACCGCCCGGCGCAGTGGCGTCATATCTCGCAATCAGCGGCGAGCCGTCATCGGCCTTGCCGGACGCTTGGAAGAAGGCGAGACCGTTTGCGCCTGTCTTCGCCATCAGGATCGCATCGCGCATATCCAGCCCCGGCCTCAGTGTCAGCGTGTCCAGTTCGGCATCAATCGTCAGCGGAGTCGTGCTACTATTGGCCGTGTCCCCCGCGGCTCCCAGGCCTGACATGGCGCCGGAGAGGTCGAGATAAGTGCCCTTCAGCGAGAGAGCCAATCCGCCACCTGCAGCCCGGGCGACGTCTCCGCTCAGATCGGCCTTGTTCTTGAGATAGGCCCGCCGCAGTGTCGCCGAAACGAGCTTTGAGTCCGGCCCAAGCGAATATTCGCCATCAATGCGCGCGTCTTCCGTGGTGAAAAGGATGGTCGACTTTGTGTTATCTCCCAGTTTCTCGTAGCGGACCGAGGCCTTGGCTGGCACCCCCTTGGGCTTCACCCACCCTATTTCAGAGAGATCAATACGGGCCTCGCCGAGGTCGAGCGACGTATCAGCCGACACCAAGTTCTCGTCATTCAGACGCGCCTGCACTTCCAGCGGCACTTCACCGGTAAGATACGCCCGCCCAAGCATGCCAAAACGGTTCAGGACATCCGGCGTAACGACAGCTGTAGCGGAAAGGTTTGATGGCGCGTCACCATCATTGAACGCATCACGCCAGGTGAACTGCACGGGCGACGGCCCGAGATCGCCAAATCCACTCACCGTAATCCCGGCCTGATTACCATTAATGTTGAACTTGCCATTCGTCAGATCAAAGCCAAGCGCGGCTTCCTTGAGCCCGCCATTCGTAACCGTCCCGAGAACCGAGAACCGCACCTGCTCATACGGAACATCGTCCAGCGCCGGCCGGAACATTTCAAACGTCATCTCCGCATCGCCGGTCAGGCGAGCGGGATCGAATTTTGACTGCAGGCGCGATTCCGCCAGCGTCTTCATCACGTTGGTCGCGGGGCCATGCCCTTTGGCGAATACTCTGAAGGGAACGCCCCTCGGATTGAAGGCCGGGAAATCCACCACGCCATCATCCAGCACCCATCCGCCATAATCGCCGCTTTGGACAATGACCTTGAATCCGTTACCCGTGAGTTCGCCCTTGCCGGTGGCATTCTCAACCGCCGGCAGGTCGTCAAGGAACCTCACCGCAGCATCGCGCACAGTGAAGTCCAACTGCAGGTTCTCGTCCCGAAGATACCCATCGGCAAAGCTGTCACGCAGCAGGTCGATGTGGCCCTGCGCTGAAGTAACGACACCCGACGTAACCCGGTTCACAGCGAAACGACGCGCGCCGTCACCCAGTTTGACAGGCCAGAACGCCAGTACAGTATCCCGGCTCAGTTCGCCCTCAGAGGCAAAATCGAGATTGGCCAGAATTGGCGGCTCGCCGGGTTTGCGGTCGGGGGTTAGCTGGAACTCCCCGGAAGCCTTCAGCGTGTCGGGGCCCGTGCGAAGAGTCATTTCTGTTCCGCGAAATGCGTAGTTCGCGAGATCGACTTCGCCGGCCAGATTCAGGCTGGAGATCGAAATCGGGTGTTCGAAACGAGGCGTGAGATTGAGTTCGAGCTCAGGGCTCGCAAGGCTGAACGTTCTGAACCCGTCTCCTTTCATCGCATCCTGAATCGTCATGACGGCGCTCCCCTTCAGGGGCCCGGCGCCATTTGTGCGCGCATCAATCGAAAGCGTATCTGTTGAAGCAGCATAGGCAGCCTTCAACTTGAGATCTTCGACCGCGAGCCCGTCACTTCCCATAGGCAAGCGTCCTGCGCCCGAATCCACGTCGAAGATGATCTGCTCCACCCCAGCGGCCTTGGAGACATCGAATGACACGACAACATTGGCAGGAAGGCCTTCAAAGCGCTCACTGCTCATTCCGAAACGGATCGCCAGGTCAGCCAGAGGCCATTTCGCGACGGCGAACTCAGCCTTCAGCTGCTGGCCGGAATTGGATGTCTCGAGCGTAGCCGCCAGCCCTGCAGGCAGACCTTCGCCGACACCGCTGCCTGACACCGACAGCAAGATGCCGTCCCCTTGGCGCGAAACCTGACCCTTGGCCGCTATCAATGTCAGCAAACTAGCCCCATCACGCCCCCGGACCCGCACCTCGAACTGATCGAATGACGCACGCTCGAGATCAATGGTCGGCTCGGTCTGCTGAAGCGCCACCAGCAACTGCGGCAACACCTCATTGGCGCGGGCCAGCCACTCGGCAGGCGTTGTCGGCAATTGCCCAGTCGGAATCTCCGGTAGCGGGTCCCCGGCAATCTTCCATTTGGTATCAGTGACCTGATCGACATTGATCCAGCCCTGATCGAGATCCATGGCCAGCACTTCGACCTTCCCAAGCACGAGGGACGAGCCGGACAAGACCAGTTCCGCATGCGCCGCCTGCGCGCTGAGGTCGTTCTTGTCGTCATAGAGTTTAACATCGTGGGCGTTGACCAGAATTCTTCGGTCCGCCTGCGACCATTCGAGGTAAACATCACCGATCTGGACAGTATGGCCGTTTCGGGCCTGCGTCAGCGCGCGCTCGATATCATCCTTGAAGATGCCGAGGGGCAAGGGCCCGTTTGCGAGTCGGAAAGCCAGCAGCCCGGCGACGACCATGATGAGCAGGATCAATCCACCAAGTATTTCCAGAATAACCGTCGAGGCGGTCTGGCGAACCAAGGGCACGCTCCTTAAGCTTCATGCGACTCATATCGAACAGCCTGGCTGCAGAGCCTTTGATATAAGCACAGTCCTGAATGTGCACCATAGGAGCATTACATGAGCAAACCACTGGTTGAAGGTGCAAAAGCACCCGCCTTTTCCATCGAGACAACAGACGGCAAAAAGCAGCTGTCATCGTACAAGGGCAAGAACCTCGTTCTCTACTTCTACCCGAAAGACGACACGCCCGGATGCACAAACGAAGCAAAAGACTTCTCAGCCCTCGCAGCAGACTTCGCTGCGGCCGGCGCTGAAATACTTGGCGTATCGCGCGACACGCTCGCGAAGCACGGCAAGTTTACGGAGAAGCATGATCTTAAAATTCCGCTTGGGGCGGACGAAGACGGCAGCGTCTGCGAAGCTTTCGGTGTTTGGGTTGAGAAGAACATGTACGGCCGCACCTATATGGGCATCGCGCGTTCGACATTTTTGATCGGGCCTGACGGCAAGGTAAAACGAATCTGGCCGAAGGTTCGGGTGAAGGGTCACGCTGAGGAAGTGCTGGCTTCAGTGAAGGCCTGACGAACGCCCAATCATTACGCACATTTCATCCAATTTCCTTAGCGTTAACAGGGGATTTACCCAAATAGGCGAAAAATCGCATTAATTGTGTTCTGTAGGGCTTTCACCCCCGTTCGAAATGGGTATTTATGGGTCCACGGGTTTGGGAAACGTGCTGTAGTGATTGCTGCAGTTACGGGGTGTGATTTCCAGTCGACAGGTGGCGTGCATGGCAAAGTGGAGTGCAAGCGTAAAAGCGACGTTTGATCGGGCGTTTCCTGAACGCCAGATCTATCATCGCAGCGGTGGCACGGTTCGCTATATTTCGGTCTCGCCCTGGCAGCAGGCTATCATTGCCGCTGGCGCGGCGGCTCTGGCCGGCTGGACCCTTTTCGTCACAGGCAGTTACGTTCTCGGGGGGCCGACCAGCACAATCGCCGGCACGCCAGATGATCGCGAACTCGCCAAGTATGAGCGCTGGGTCCAGGAACTCCGCGCAAAGGACGCCCTCTCCCGCTCACTCCTCGAAGAACGCACCGACGCCTTCCAGAAAGAGACCGCTGAATGGGAAGATCGCCAGAAAGCTCTGGAAGATCTTTTCGACAAACTCAAAGGCGACGATAATCTCGAAGTGTCGGCCCTGAAGGGTGACGGCTCAGGCCTTCTGGTCAAGGCCTCGATCGAAGAAGCAGACAATCGTCAGTCACGCCATTTTGAACCCATTACCGCTGCGTTTGACACGAGCGGTACGCGCATCAGCCTCAAGAATTTGAAATATGACCAGGAGCGTATCCTGGACGAAGCGGAAGACCTCGCCATTGATCGCGCCGAGCGCGCGCGCGGTGTGCTGCAGTTGACGTCCGTTGGCAGCGACAGGATCATGTCCGGCGCTGAGATGGGCGGCCCACTTGTGCCGATCGCGACACTCACTTCCAGCGCATCCAACCTCACAACCGATGAGGCGTCGTTTTACAATCGCCTCAATCAGACACGCGCCCGCGTCGAAGAGATGCGCTATTACGAACAGATCGTTGCCAGCTTGCCGCTCGGTCGACCCGTCGGCGTTCCATTCCGCCAGACCAGCGACTACGGCATGCGCATCGATCCATTCCGCAAGCGACCAGGCTGGCATAACGGCCTTGACCTTGCAGCTTATCACGCCGCGCCCATTGTTGCGGCCGGGCCAGGCAAAGTGTCTTTTGCAGGCGCCAGTTCCGGCTATGGGCGTCTGGTCGAGATCGACCACGGGCATGGATTCAAGTCACGCTATGGTCACTTGAGCGCAATTACGGTATCAAAGGGGGATACCGTCGAAATCGGAGACTTGGTCGGCAAGATGGGGACCACCGGACGAAGCACGGGCGACCATCTTCATTATGAAGTCTGGTTCAACGGCAAACCTTATGATCCAGCGAAATTCTTGAAAGCAGGCCGACATGTTCACTAAAAACAAAACCCCAGAAACCACCACACCTGAACCCGTCAAAGCAGGCACAGCGCAGGATGCGATCCGTGGCGCTGCAATGAAGCCTGCGGCTCGTGCTGCATCCATCATCTGCGCCGACATGAAGATCAACGGTTCTGTAATCTCTGAAGGCGCCCTCCAGATCGACGGCGTTGTCGATGGCGACGTGAGCGCGACTGACATTACGATTGGCGCCTCTGGTCAGATCACGGGCGAAGTCAAAGCTGAAGTCGTAAAGGTCAAGGGCAAGATCCGTGGCTCCATCCGCGCGCGCAAGGTCGAGCTGGAATCCGGTGCACATGTGAAGGGCGACATCGTTCATTCTTCGCTGCAGATCCAGTCGAATGCTGTATTTGAAGGCCAGGTGAAGCATGCAGACGATCCGCTGAAAGAGACGGGCCCAAAGGGCGCATCGGCTTCAGCCTCTAATGACTCGTCGACCCCAATGGCAAGCTCCAGCCCAACGGCGTTTGGGATTTCCACAACGGCGTCCTGACGGCGCGCTCTACTTTAATCTGATCCATTAGCCAGGCCGCCGACGTTGAGAAAATGTCGGCGGCTTTCTTTTGTCTAAGTATGGCGTGAAACGGATTGAGACATGGGCGCGATCAGCCACCCCTTCCCTTCAGCGTCCTCAACCAGACAGCAAGACAAAATAAAAGCCCCGGACAATCCATCCGGGGCTTTTGCTTTTACGAGAGAAGGCGCGCGTCAAACCGCCTGCCTGTTTCCAGATCAGGTTGCCTGACCCTTGCACTCTGGTGTCGCGTTGTACTTGGCTTCAGCCTCGGACAGGCGTTCCTTGATCGTCTTGCAGTTTTCCGGCGTGTTCTCAGGACCGAGCACCGCCAGGCGCTTACAGATCTTGGCTTCGTTCTCGACGTTCATCCATGCAGACTGCACTTCGAAGCAGACCAGCGCACGCTTGGTATTCTCCTCGGAGTTCATGAAGTCGATCCAGCTGCGGCCAGCATTGTTTCCGGCCTGCTTGAACGATTCACGCGCCCCTGCCCGATCTGCACGCTCATAGCGCGACTGACCAATCAGGACATAAGCGTTTCCGCGGTCCTTGATGCCACCCATGCTGATCGCTTTGTTGAGGGCATCTTCGGTTTCTTTCCATTTCTGGAGGTCAGCATATGACCGGCCGAGACGCTCGTACATGGCGCCGCCACCGCCGGCATCAGCAGCCTGCTTGATCACAGGGATCGCTTTCTCGTGCTCGCGCGCCACCTGGTACAGGTTTGCAAGGAGCTCGAGGTGATCGAGGTTCTTGGAGATACGGCCCGCATTCATCTCTTTCTCGAGAACACGTGCGGCATGGTACGGCGCGTTGAAGCGGTTATAGAAGTTCACCACACGCATCAGCTCGTCTTCGGTTTTCAGCAGGCCGCCAAGATACATGGCCTTCTGAACTTCGAATGCCTTACGCTCTTCATTGTCAGCAAAATAGTTGCCGGCAATCGCATCCCAGTATTTCCGCTCATTCGGGTTCCGCTCGACCAGCACTTCAAGCACTTCAGCGAGTTTCGCCTTCTGGCCTGTCTGGTTGTAGAGATAGAGCAGCAGGTCATAGACTTCCTGCTTGTAGTTCGCGCCATCATCAGCACGAACTTCCTCAGCCCAACGAACGGCTTCCTTGTACTTGTCGGCGCGCTGGTTGAGGACGGCAAGCTGCCACTTCTGTGTGCGGTCGGGTTTGCCGCCCGCTTGCTGCCACTTGGTCATGTAATCAAGCGCTTTACCAAGATCTTCTTCCTGAAGGTAGATCTGGGCAATGTTATAATAAGTCTGAGCCGCATCGGCAGCCGGGATATAGCCCTTGTTCAATGCCGTGAGCAGATCCTGCACAGCGCCTGCACGGTCGCCGTTTTCGATCTTGATATAGGCGGACAGCTTGATGACTGCGCCTTCCTCATAACAGTTCAGCTCGCTTGAACGTAGCGAGTTGAGTTTGGCAATTGCCGTGTTGAAGTCCTTTTTGACCATCGCGGCCTGTTCGGCCTCGAGATAGGTCTGGCCCGCTTTCGAGCTGAACTCGGTTTCGGTACAAGCCTGCGCCATTGCGGCGCCAGCACCCATCGTTGCCATAAGGCCAACGAGCACGGCGCCCTTGAGAGTTGCTCTAATTCCCATGTTTCCTCTCCTCTCCGCGCAGCTCGCGGGGTTTGGCCCAATCAACCGGAATTGTTGGGCGGGATCAATAACTTCCGCGCATTACCTGACGTAGTTCGTAGCGCGCTTCAGCCCATTAAAAGACTGTTACTTATTCACTTCATGTATGGGTCTCAGCGACCCAATTCGTCAATGCTAATCATCATCAATTCTTCATTCGATCATAGCGTTTCCCATTCGGAATTCAGGACCTAAATCACGCTTTGCTCAACCTTCCGAAGACCGTGCTGGTAATAAGGCATGAAGGTATCCGGCTGACCATTTTTTGGTTCCCGAAGCACCATTGCAGCCACTCCAATGAGTGATGGAATGAGCGGCATTCACGCGATTCCGACGCGACTCCATTTGTTACACAATATCATTTATCGGCTTGCCGCGCAATCAACACCACGCTGCAGGCGTTCCAGGTTCCATCAAGGCACTCCGAAAAAAAGGAGCGCCCATTCCGGGGCGCTCCTTTGATGTCAGTGTGCACTCAATGTTCATCGCCTACTGCAACTTGAATTCCAGCGGGTACACAACGTTCTTGCGCTCGGCTGCCTTGCCACGAATGATCTTCGGAGCAAATTCAACTCGCGCAACGGCACGTTCTGCTTCCGACTTGAACATGTCGTTCGTGCAGTTAGCCGAAACGTTATACGGGCGACCGCGTGTATCCACGTCGAAACGGACGTCACAGCTACCTTCGATGCCGCGTTCAGCAGCACGCTGCGGGAACGAGGGCGTTGGGGGGCGGATCGGCTGAGCATCGCGGTCAGAGATCGCAACCGGATCAATCGCGAGCGATTGCATGCGGCCAAGGTTCAGCTCTGTAGGAGCAGCACCAGCGATCTGTGGCGTTGGCAGGTTGATCTGCGATTTGGTCGCGGACACTTTCGGCGGTGGAGGCGGCTTGGCAGCCGAATCCAGCCGCTTCGGCTTGGACCGTTGACGCGTGCGAACTTCACTATCCTGCTTTTGAGGTGTGATAGCAGCCAGAACGCGTTGCTCCCCTTTGTCTACCTTGATCTCGGTAACGTTGATCAGCGAACTCATCATGATGAAAAGCAAGTAGACGATCGGAATTGAGATAACGAACGCAACTCCCAATCTCAGAAACGGACTGTTGAACATGTCTGGGTCTCCTATTCTCGCTTGGCCGAAATATTGATCACCGTCGCGGAATCGATCTTGTTGATCGTTTCCATGACATCGACCAGCACCTCGGCTGCAGCATCCACGTCAGCCTGAACAACAACTTCGCCCTTCGGATTGTCTTCACGCAATTGCTTGAATGTGAATCCGATCTCGTCGGGCGAAATTTTCTTCTTGTCGATGTAGATATCGCTGTTCTCGTCGATCGCGATCAGGATCGCGAGCGGTTTCACCTGGGCCTTGTTGTCCACTTCTGGACGAACGATGGGGACACCTGGTTCCTTGATGAACTGCGCCGTCACAATGAAGAATATTAGAAGAATGAACACAACGTCCAGCATGGGCGTCAGGTTGACATCGTCTTCCGCTCCTCCCCCGCCGCCGACGCTTTGGCGTTTTCTGCGTGCCATGAATGTCGCTCCTCTACTCTACGGCCGTGAGGACGAGATTAACTCGGTCCTGATAGCCTGCGTTGTACGCTGCATCACGGATCAGAACGATCACGCCGCTCTTCGCCTTGGGGTGCGCCTGGATCACAACAGCACTCTCGGGCGTTTCTGCACGCACACGTTCGATGTTGGCACGTACTGAACCGATATCTGTTGGACGACCGTTCACAGTGATGAGGTTTGTCTCATCAATAAGGATCAGAATGGCTGGCACCTGCTCCTGTTGCTCTGTATCCGGGGCCGGTGGCGGCGGTGGCTCAAGACCCAGAGCTTCTTCCTGCGCGAACGTCGCCGTCACGATGAAGAAGATGAGCAGGATGAAAACCACATCCAGCATCGGGGTGAGGTCAACGTTGGCCTCGTCAGGATTTCTTACCTTACGTCCTCGCATCAGCCGATCTCCATCTCGTCTTCGACCCACTGGACAGACCGATCCACAGTACGGTCCATGCCGGATGTGAATAGAATGCCAGAGAGCGACGCGACCATGCCGGCCATTGTCGGGATTGTCGCACGGGACACGCCCGCAGACATTGCCTTAGCGTCGGCACCGTTGGTGATAGCCATGACGTCGAACACAGCCACCATCCCCGTCACCGTTCCGAGCAGACCAAGGAGTGGCGCAAGTGCCACCATGGCCTTCGTGAGCTGGACATTCTGTTCGGCTTTCGCACGAACTTCCGAGACCAGCTTGTCACGCACCCAGTGCGCGAGTGTCGACTTCCGATCGGAGCGCGAACGCCACTCCGCGATCGCTTCCGCGGCCACTTGCTTGTGAGCAAACCTGAAATAGAACAGCCGTTCCAGGATAAGTGCCCACATGAAGAATGTTGCTGCCATGATGACAATCAACACGGGACCGCCACGATCGAGGAAAGCTTGTAGATCTGCAAAACCCATGATCGGGTTCCTCCTCCTCGAGTGAAACGAGGGGGATGGCTTACGCCATCACCCCACGCGTGGATTCCGCTTTCTCGGCAACCAGGCCAGCGGCCTGTTCGTCGAGGATCTGCTGGTTGCCACGAGCCATCGACGAAGCGACAGCGTGGATCAGCAGCAGCGGAATGGCGGCCACAAGGCCAAACACCGTTGTCATAAGAGCAACCGAGATACCACCAGCCATCAGTTTCGGATCGCCTGCACCATAGATCGTGATCGTGGTGAAGGTGATGATCATACCGATAACGGTACCGAGAAGGCCGAGCAGAGGAGCAACTGCAGCGAACACCTTGATGATGTCGTTGAAGCGTTCGATGCGCGGAGATTCACGGAGGATCTGCTCGTCAAGCTTGAGTTCGAGCGTTTCAATATCTGCGCTCTTGTTGGTCTCATAAGCTTCAAACACGCGAGCCAGTGGGTTGCCGGTGCCGGCCTGACGGGTTTTCGCCGTCTTGCGCATGGCGCCGCCCATCGTGAAGAGCGTGATGATTTTGTAGAGACCGATCAGGATACCAATCACGGCGAGCACAGCGATAACTGCACCAACCGAACCACCTTGCTTCAGGCGGTCAGCGAATTTTGGAAGATCGCCGAGAATGCCGAAGAGGTTACCCTTGGATGGGTCGACAGGCGCGCGGACAATTTGATCCGGGCCTGCATTGATGAGCGAACCCATTGCTGAGCTGAAAGAACCTGAAGGCTGTTGTTTGAAGGCCTGAAGGAAAGTGTCGCCGTCATCGCCTTTTTTGACTTCAACGAACTTCTTGCCTTGCGTCGTTGCGGCGGTGAAAACACCAACGCGCATCAGCTCGGCTTCAGCGTTCGAACCGTCAGGACCAATGCCATCAACAACGGCAGTGAAGGTTTTCACTTCGGACTGCGCGATCATCTCTTGCAGCATAGCCTTGGGCAGCCGCTCAAGTTGCGAGCGGTTAGGCAGCGTGCGGGCTTCTGCAATTTCTGCAATGCCTTCAACGCGGTCTGGGTAGTTGAAGCTTGCGAACGAGTTCGCAATCTCTGGCATGGTTTCACCAGCAGCCGTACGGAACTGACCAAGCAGTTCCTGGAAGTCGCCAGCCTGTGCAGAGACCTGACCTTCGAGAGCACCGAGTTCGGCTTCGTTTGCGTCGAATTCAGCACCGAGAGCCCTGCCCTTGGCTTCGACGGTCGCAAGCGCGCCACGCGCTTGGGTCATCTTGGCCTCCTGGGCATTCTTGTCCTGCTGGAACTCGCGAAGGCGAGCCTGATCAGCGGCGGACATTTCATTGGAGTCCTTGCGGATGCTGTCCAGAACCGACTTCAAAGTCGCCTGAGCATCTGCCGGAGCCGCGAGTGTTACTGAGCTGAGACCGAGCAGCGTTGCCGCGCCCAGAGCCTTCAGCGAGGATTTAAACTTAAACATCTTCTATACCTCTTCTTCTCTGGATCGCGCCGACTATTCGACCGAGAACTTCTGGACCGGAGCAAACAGCACGTCTTGTTGTGCCTTGCCCTGCGCGACCCGGACCGACTTGGCGATGTCCGGCACATATTTGCCGCTCAGTGGTTCCCACGCGCCGGTTGTCCGGTTGTAGCGGGAAGCCTTGCCATTCGGCGTCAGGTAAACGAGTGCGACGCGACCATAGAGGAACATGTCAACAGTCGTCGGCTTGCCGTCGAGGTCGATTTCTTCCTGCCATGTGCTGATCGTACGGCCGTATTCCATTTCAGCCTGGTAGGCGTCCATGATCAGGCGATACTGTTCAGCGGCTGTCACGTCAGGCTGCTGCATGATACCCACGAGGCCATCAAGGCGAGCTTCACGCTCCGTCTTTTTGAAAGGCAGATCAGCTGCGACAAAGTTCTGAAGGTCTTCGACCATGCTCAGAAGCATCGGAACCGTCTGGGCGGTGATGTCATCGATCGAGCCAAGCTGCTCGGTCAGTGAGACAATCTCTTCGCGCTGGCTCTTAACGACCAGCTCTTGTTGCTTGGAGTAGAGCTCCGCAGCGTCGCGACGCTGAAGCAGCGTACGATATTCGCGAACCATGTCGGTACGCTCATCATCAAGCTGGTTGATTTGTTCTTGGACTTTTTCAGCCTGCCGTGTGGCCTGCTCGCCCGTGTTAAGCGCTTCGCGCAACTGAGCCTGGGCCGGGATGGCCAGTCCAGCAATCAGCGCCGCAGCAATAACGCTACGAGCTGGTGACAGAAGTTTCTTCATGAGGTTTGCCTCTCACTCTCCAAACGGTCGCGCATTTATTGCGCGGAAAATTCGACAATCAGGCATCCTGCTAGCGAAGATGTCCCGGTTTCAATGCCTGGCCAAAAAACACACCGGCCGAGTTAGTTGGAAGTCGCAAGGCGAGGATGCCCGACACCTACCCATTTTTTCTGGAGCGCTGGTCGCTCTCTCGCTCTGACCCTTGCCATTCTGGCAACAAGTCCGCAACGCCCTAATTTGCGAAATCCGACGCTAACAACCCTGAACGACGGGATCAACAAGGCTTTACGATTCGTTTAGAAAATATCCGCGTCCCATTTGAACGCAACACTCGCAATACAGTAATGCATACGATTGCTATGTTGCAGAGCAGCAAAATGGATGGCTGGGGTGCCAGGATTCGAACCTGGGAATGCCGGTACCAAAAACCGGTGCCTTACCGCTTGGCGACACCCCAACGCGAAGCAGGCGAGATAGCCACTCTTGCACACGCTGGCAACACCCGATCACACGGTTTGAGCGCTCATGTCCCATCAAACCTTATGACAAGGGACATGTTTCTTTGTCACATGCTGCCAGGCCTTTACATTTTTATCGATAATCGGCAACGTCCAAGAGACGGTCACTGATCACACCGAACGGAGTTCGACCCTTATGAAAACCTTCTTCCTCTCCATGGCAGGCGCGTTTGCCGCCATGCTCGTTTTCATCCTGCTGATGGTTTCATTTGTCGTGATGCTGTTTGTCGGGGCGGCGGGTTCTGCTCCACCCAAGCCTGATAACATTGTTCTCAGCCTCGATCTCAATGCAGAATACCCCGATCAAAGTCCTGTGGGTGGATTGGCAGCTTTTTCACAAACGCCCGGTTTTATAGACCTGCTGACCAAACTTAAGGCAGCAGAGACCGATGACACCGTCAAAGGTCTGTATGTCAGAGGCGCCATGACCAGCGTCGGGAGCTCCCGCGCGGAAGAATTGAGCCAGGCGTTCCACAGTTTCCGCGACTCGGGAAAGTTCATTATTGCGCACACGCAGGGCACCTACGGCATGAGCGGACCATCCGCGCTTCGCTCGCTCACCGCGGCCGACGAGATCTGGATCCAGCCGGGCACCGACCTCTTCGCCACGGGCGTCACGTTTGAAACCGAATTTCTCAAAGGTCTGTTCGACAAGATCGACGTGACCTCGGAGATCTATCCGTTCTACGAATACAAGAACGCTCCCAACACATATAATGAGACCGCCTACACGGCGCCGCACCGCGAAGCGATGACGGCTCTGGCAGAATCCATCTGGAAAGTGTCGCTGAGTGAGATGGCTGCCGATCGCGGCATGCCAGTCGAAACACTAAAGGAGGCCCTCGAAAGCGGGCCCAAGACGGCGCAGCAGGTCATCGACCTGAAGATCATGGACAAGCTTGGCTGGCCCGAAGAAGCTGAAGACGCCGCCAAGGAGCGCGCTGGCAAGGATGCCGCGCTCGTTGAACTGGCAGGTTATATCCCGCCATCGGTCAGCATGAAGGCACCGCTCATTGCCGTCGTCGGTGGCGAGGGTGCCATTGTTACCGGCGGCGCCGAAGGCGGCTCGCCCTTCTCTAGCCCACCAGCTTTTGCCTCTGATGCCATCGCCCGCGCCATTCTTGATGCCGGCGACAATGAGAAAGTGAAGGCCATCGTGTTCCGTGTCGACAGCCCCGGCGGCTCACCCACGGCCTCGGATCAGATCTGGCGCGCGATCAAGCGCGTTCAGGAAAACGGCAAGCCGGTCGTCGTGTCGATGGGTTCGCTCGCTGCGTCTGGTGGTTATTATGTCTCCGCAGGCGCTGACTATATCATGGCCGATCGCTCGACCATCACCGGCTCGATCGGCATCTTCGGCGGCAAGTTCGCGCTCGAAGGCGCGTTCAACAAGATCGGCGTCACCTTTGACACGATCAGCGTTGGCGGCGACTTTGCTGATGCCTACGGCACCGGCAAGTTCACGGAGAGCCAGGAAGCCGAAGTGAAAGCCTGGCTCAAGCGTGGCTATGACCGTTTCCTCGGCATTGTCGGCGATGGACGCGGCATGACCTATGATGAAGTCAATGAAGTTGCGCGTGGCCGCGTGTGGAGTGGCGAAGACGCCATCGACAAAGGCCTGGTCGACGAGATTGGCGGCTTCATGGATGCCATTGAAAAGGCCAAGGAACTCGGCGGCATCGAGGCCGACGTGACGCCTCGCCTGACCTACTACCCACGCCGCAAGTCTGGCTTTGAAGCGCTTGAGAGCATCTTCGGTGTGTCCGAGGAAAGCGCGAAGGTCGCCTACATGCTTGGAGCTGTCGCGAATGACGACCGCATGCAGGTACTGCTCGAAGAGCTGACAGCTGCTGATGCCGCCAATTCGGGGCAGATGATGGCCGTCGGCCCGCGCATTCGCGAGCACTGATAATTCAATCGATCTTTACCTTAAGGCCTGCCGGGAAACTTGCAGGCCTTTTGCACACCCGGCCCCCAAACCTTCGCGAGACCGGTATTGTGTGCAATAGCGGCCCTGCCGCTGTTACCCGGCGCCCTATCTGGGCCAAGTAGAGAGATATGAGTTTGCCCATGAAAGTCCTGCTGACCGGTGCTGCCGGGTTTATTGGAAGCGAACTGGCTCACCGCCTGCTCTCTGAAGGCCACGAAGTCTGCGGTGTTGACTGCTTCACACCCTATTATGACGTGCAGCTCAAACACGACCGCGTCGCACGCCTGACACCATTCCCATCGTTCGAGATGCACGCGATCCGCGTTGAGGATGACGACGCGATGAAGAAGGTGTTTCACGACTTCATGCCGGAGATTGTCGTGCATCTCGCGGCGCAGGCTGGCGTGCGCTACAGTCTCGACCATCCGCGCGAATATATCGACGCGAACGTCGTCGGCTCATTCAACGTGATCGAGCTTTCCCGTCAGACTGGTGCGAAGCATCTCGTCATGGCGTCGACCAGCTCGGCCTATGGCGCGAACCAGAAATTCCCCTTCGAGGAAACGGATGCCGCGCCGCATCCCCTCACGATCTATGCCGCCACCAAGCTCGCCAGCGAACTGATCGCGCACAGCCACTCCCATCTCTATGGCACCCCCACAACCATGCTCCGCTTTTTCAGCGTATATGGACCATGGGGCCGGCCGGACATGGCCTTCTTCCTGTTCACGGACAAGATCTTCAAGGGTCTCCCGATTGACGTCTTCAATCATGGCGATCTGCTGCGCGACTTCACCTATGTTGAAGACCTCGTCGAGGCGATCCGCCACTTGATGGATACGCCGCCTGAAATGGGCGCGCCCGTGAGCCAGAACGATTCCCTTAGCCCGGTTGCGCCCTACAGGCTCGTCAATATCGGCAACGAAACGCCCGTGCGCCTTATGGATTATATCGAGGCCATCGAGGATGCGATTGGCCGCAAGGCCGTCAAGAACATGATCGGCATGCAGCCAGGTGACGTGAAGCAGACATATGCTGACGCAAGCCTGCTGAAAGCCCTCACAGGATATGTTCCGACAACAGATGTCAGGACGGGTGTGACTGCATTCGTCAAATGGTACCGCGAGTATTACAAGCCCGAATAATCTTCGAGCCCGTGGGCTTCCGCGAGTTCGCCGAATATGTCGGGCAGCGGCGCCTCCAGCGTCGCAGTCACACCGGACGGGCGCATGATCTCCAGCTTCAAGGCATGCAGCATCAGCCGCGGCGCGCTCTGTGTTCCTGTGCCGTACATCGTGTCGCCAAGAATCGGACAGCCGAGATGCGCAAGGTGAATACGTATCTGGTGCATGCGGCCGGTTTCCGGACTTAGCTGCATCAGGGCATGCGTTCCGGACGCTGCGAGCACCTTCCATCCTGTCCGCGCGGATTGCGCCCCCTTGCGCTCCGCCCGGGCGACAATCATCCGCGCGCGTCCGCCCTCTTGTACCTTCACGAGCGGCGCATCAATGACGCCCTCGCGCTCAGAAGAGATCTCACCACTGACCATCGCAACATAAGTTTTGCGGGTCCGTCGCTCAGCGAACTCAGCAGAAAAGAAAGCGGCAGCTGGCTGCGTCTTGGCCACAATGATTACGCCAGATGTGCCCGCATCCAGCCTGTGCACGAGCTTTGGTCTCTTTCCGTTGGACCGCGCAAAGGCGACCAAAAGGGAATCCAGAGAACGGTCAATGCCCCGTCCATCCTGCACAGGCAGGCCAGATGGCTTGTCAAAGCCAATCAGGTCGAAGTCCTGATAAATCATCAGTCCCCGCATGTATTCAACATCTTCAGGCGAGATATCGGGTACCGGCTTATTTCGTGTCATTTGCCGCCCTGCTTGCGTGCGCGTATGGCGGCGACTTCCTTGAGCCTTTCAGCTATTGGGCGTTCGCGTCCTTCCCCCTTGGGCTGGTAGTAGCGCTCGCTCTCCATCCCGTCGGGAAAGTAGTTCTGCCCCGACACACCCTCTTCCGTATCGTGATCATACTGGTAGCCATCACCATAGCCCTGGTCCTTCATCATGGACGTTGGCGCATTGAGGATATGCTTGGGTGGCATGCGGCTGCCCGTCTGAGCCGCCGCGCGACGGGCCGCTTTATAGGCCACATAAGCGGCATTCGACTTCGGCGCGGTGGCAAGGTGGATCACGGCATGGGCAAGCGCGAGCTCGCCCTCAGGGCTCCCCAATCGCTCATAGGTCCGCGCAGCCTCGCCGCAAACCATAAGGGATGTCGGATCGGCCAGGCCGATATCCTCGCTCGCCATCCGGATCAGGCGCCGCGCGAGGAAGAGCGGGTCTTCGCCGCCTTCCAGCATGCGGGCAAACCAGTAAAGCGCCGCATCGGGGTCAGAACCACGAACCGATTTATGCAAAGCCGAGATGAGGTTGTAATGCTCCTCGCGGTCCTTGTCATAGGCAGGCGCCCGCTTCTGGACCGCCGCGCTCAACTCCTCCAGCGACAGGAGGCGCGGCGCGCTTGCCATCATGAAAGCCTGCTCGGCAAGGTTAAGCAGGTAGCGCCCGTCCCCGTCCGCCATGTCGACAATCGCGTGTCGCGCCCGGTCGACGACAGGCAAAGCACGCCCCTCCAGCGCTTCTGCGCGCTGCAACAACGTCTCCATGGCTGAAGGCTCCAGCCGCTTCAGCGTAAGGACCGCGCAACGGGACAAGAGCGCGCCGTTGATCTCGAAACTCGGATTCTCCGTCGTTGCGCCCACAAGGGTAACAGCGCCGCTTTCGACATAAGGCAGGAACCCGTCCTGCTGAGCCCGGTTGAACCGATGGATCTCGTCAACGAACAGCAGCGTACCCTTGCCCATATCGCGGCGGGCCTGCGCCTTGTCGAAGACGGCACGAAGGTCTTTCACGCCCGAAAAGATCGCGCTGATCGCCTCGAACTCAAGATCCGTCTCTGCAGCCAGCAGTCGCGCAATCGTGGTCTTCCCCACGCCGGGTGGGCCCCACAGGATGATGGAAGACAGCCGCCCCGCCTCCAACATCCGGCTCAGGGGCGCATAGGCGCCAATCAAATGGTCCTGGCCGACCACATCGGCGAGCCGCGCGGGCCGTAAACGATCCGCGAGTGGTCGCGGAGCGGACTCGGAAAGGCCAGAAGCAGCAAACAGGTCGGACATAAAGCACTCCTATGCGGGATCGGGCCGCGTGATAAGATGACCATGGAGGAAAATAACATGCCGATAGAGATTAGCCCGTCAGGGCAGCCGTTCGCCGCATCCATTACAGGGCTCGACCTGTCCCGGCCTGTATCGCCCGATCTGGTGCAGGAATTACGAAACGCATGGCTGGAACACCACGTTCTTGCCTTCCCGCGCCAGTCGATGAGCGATGACGACCTTGAACGGTTTACGCTCCTCTTCGGCCCTTTCGGCGACGATCCCTTCATCGCCCCGATACCTGGCCGCAAACACATCATCGCCGTCAAACGCGCCGCGGATGAAACAGCCCCCATATTCGCCGAAAGCTGGCATACCGACTGGAGTTTCCAGGAGATTCCGCCAGCCGGCACATGCCTTTATGGCATTACGATTCCGCCTGAAGGCGGCGACACACTTTTCGCCAACCAGTATCTGGCGCTAGAACAGATGCCCGATGCCCTGCGCCAGAAGATCCAGGACCGCAATGCCATCCATTCTGCCCGCAATGCTTACGCGCCCTCAGGCTTCTATGGCGAAACGGACCGCGCGGCGGGGCGCTCAATGGACATCCGTCCTTCCGAGGATGCAGATGCCACCCAGCGCCACCCCCTGATTAAGCGTCATCCGGAAACCGGACGAGAGGCCCTTTTCGGCTGCGCAGGCTATATCATCGGCATCGAGGATATGGATCCGGCAGAGTCGTGGGACCTGCTGACTGAAATCTACCGCTGGCAAACCCAGCCGCAATTCCAGTACCGCCATAGGTGGCAACCGGAAATGCTGCTGATGTGGGACAATCGCAGCCTGCTCCATATGGCCACCGGCGGCTACAAGGGACACGACCGTCTGTTGCATCGCACAACAATCGGTTCGGCCTGACGTCTTCCCTGTACGCCCAATCAGGCGTAGCCTCTATCCCATAAGAATAAAAACAACATGGGAGGATACTATGGCGGACACCCTGCATCAGGTGGGACCTGACATACCTAATCCGTGGGACATCCCGCTTGAGACACTGGATGTGTCGAAGGCGGAACTGTTTCTTCACAATCGTCATGGCGACTATTTCCGGCGACTACGTGAGGAAGCCCCCGTCCACTTCTGTCAGGAAAGTCAGTTCGGGCCCTTCTGGTCGATCACACGGTATGAAGACATCATGGCCGTTGATTCAAACCACCGCGTGTTTTCCTCAAAGCGCGACATCGTGATTGGCGACGCGCCGGACGATTTCGACACGCCCATGTTCATTGCGCAGGATCCGCCAGTGCATGATGTCCAGCGCAAGGCGGTACAGCCCGCTGTCGCGCCGACGCAGCTCAGCGACATCGAGGCACTCATCCGCCAACGCGTGTGCACCATTCTTGATGCGCTGCCAGTTGGCGAAGAGATCGACTGGGTCGAGCATGTCTCGAAAGAGCTGACCACGCAGATGCTCGCAACACTCTTCGACTTTCCTTTCGAAGACCGTCACCTCCTGCCCTACTGGTCCGATGTCACCACGACGTCTGAAACCGTGGGCATTGAAGTCGACATGAAGCACCGCGAGGCCGAACTCCATAAATGCCTCGCCTATTTCATGGCTCTCTGGAAGGAACGCGCGGCCCAGCCACGCAAGTTCGATTTCATCTCCCTGTTTGCCCATGACCCTCAGACCAAGGACATGATCAACAATCCTCTGGAGCTTCTGGGAAACCTCATGCTGCTCATCGTCGGCGGCAATGACACGACCCGTAATTCCATCTCTGGCGGCGTTGTCGCGCTGAACGAGTTCCCGCAGCAATATGCGAAGCTCAAGGCGAACCCTGCGCTTATTCCCAATATGGTGTCAGAGATCATCCGCTGGCAAACGCCGCTCGCCCACATGCGCCGCACGGTGCTTGAGGATGTGGAGTTTCAGGGCAAACAGATGCGCAAGGGCGACAAGGTCGTCATGTGGTACGTTTCAGGTAACAGGGACCGAACTGTGATCGAAAACCCCGACCAGTTCATGATCGACCGCCCGAACGCACGCCGGCACCTCTCGTTCGGTTTCGGAATCCATCGCTGCATGGGCAATCGCGTCGCGGAGATGCAGCTACGCATTCTCTGGGAAGAAATCCTCGCCCGCTTTGATCATATCGAAGTCGTCGGCACGCCGCAGCGCGTCCTGTCCAATTTCGTACTCGGCTTCGAAAACGTGCCCGTAATCGTTCACGCACGCTAAGCAGACTAAAGGGTCACAGTGCCCTGGATCATGTGACCGTTCCGCTCAAGTTCGATATTCCATGTATGGGTATCGGGCTTGAGCAAGGCCTTCAGGTCTTTGACCGACTTGGTTTGAACGCCATTGACTGAGCGAATGATATCGCCGGGGCGGAAATAACCGCGCGCCACAGAACGGCGAAGAACCGAGTGCACATAGATGCCTGAGCCTTTCTGGAAGGGGTCAAGGCCATTCTCTTCCGCGAGGCGTGGCGAAAGCTCAACGACGCGTGCGCCCGAGAATACGTTCTGGCCATCCAGCAGCACGACATCAGCTTCAGTAGCCCCCGGCGGCGGCGCCAACTTGACCTTCTTGGTCATCTGCTTGCCACCACGCAGAAAGCTCAGCTCGGTTGTTTCACCAGGGCTCTTGATCGCGGCCAGGAACTTCAGGCCTTTCTCATCAAACACTTCGCGTCCGTCGATGTCTGTCACCAGATCGCCCCGGCGCAGACCTGCGCGATCTGCCGGACCATCATCATAGACTTCCGTCACCATGACGCCGATGGGGCGATCGAGCCCTTGCGCCTTCGCCATGTCATAGCTGACCGTCTGTCCGGCAAGCCCGAGCCATGGACGCACAAACGAGCCCTCATTGATTGCGGCATTCACAACCCGTTTCACCATCTCGGCCGGTATAGCGAAGCCGATACCATTGGAGCCGCCGGAACGTGAGAAGATCGCCGTGTTCACACCAACGAGTTCGCCCTTGGTATTGATCAGCGCTCCGCCCGAATTGCCCGGGTTCACGGCCGCGTCTGTCTGCAGGAAGAAGGCATAGTCGGAAATGCCCACATCTGTTCGCGCCGTTGCCGACAGGATGCCGCTGGTGACCGTCTGTCCGATACCGAACGGGTTACCAATGGCCAGCACGAGATCACCGACCTGCGACGCGCGCGTATCCGCGTAGGGCAAGGTTGGCAGCTTGGCGCCATCCGTGTCGATCTTCAGGACAGCCAGATCAGTACGCTCATCTGCGAGGACGAGTTCTGCCGGATATTCACGGCGGTCGCTGAGCACGACACGGAAAGATTCAGCGCCTTCCACGACATGATTATTGGTGACGATCACACCATCCGCCCCGACGATCACGCCTGATCCGAGGGAGTTCTGCACACGCTCGCGCGGCGCCACACCGCCGGAAAAGAACTGCTCCATCGGCGAAACGCGTGAAGTCACCCGCTTCTGCGTGTAGACGTTTACAACTGAAGGAGAGGTCTGCTTCACCAGTGGAGCAAACGAGAGTTCCATCTCGGTCCGGCTCTGCGGGACGATTTCCTCAGCTTCGGCAAACAGGGGCAAAAGCGCGACGATGAGGAGCGCCAGAACTGCCAGACCCGCTACAGCCAACAGTTTCGAGATGTGTTTCGTCATGGGTACTGAGTGCATCATGACTATGGCTCTATTGCGGCATCACGCAGGACGCAATTCGTCAATATATGACATTTCAGTCAGAATGCGGATTCGGCCCAATGGTCCCGGCCCGCTCTGCAAGTGCCCGAAGATTGGCCTCGTGCCCTTCCCGGCTGATCCTGTAGAACGATACGCAGAAGATCATGAGCATCCAGATCGAAAGCAGTGAGACAGCATAACCGATGCCGAGCAACTGCAACTGGGACTCCGGCACATTGCCTGGCCGCATGCCCGGCGTAATGGAGGCGACGGACAGAACAATCGCCGCAAGCATCACACCTGACCCTTGTGCGAGCTTCCGGATAAAGCTGATCCCCGCGAAGAATATGCCTTCCGACCGCCGACCGGTCTGGAGTTCGCTATCCTCAACGATATCGGCAATCATGGAGCCCATCAGCATCTGGGTGGCAATGATCAGGGCGACGTCAAATACCGTGACCGTTATGACGATGTTGAACAGCAGGTCCGTCCCATTGGGCGGCATGATGCCCAACACGCGCGCGAGAACCGGCGCCGGCGCGATCGTGAAGGCCATGAGGCCCACGATGATCGCGCCCCGCTTCTTGCCAAGCGTCTTGCCCACAAGTGGCGCCACGAACAGGGCGATAACGGCCGAAATGTAGACGGCGACCGTCAGCAGGGCCGTCTGGTCCGTCGTAAAGCCCCAGAAGAGGCCGTTGATATATTGGTTCAGTGACGCGGAAATGCCGGTGGCCAGAAGACCGAACAGGGTGGCCAAGAACAGCGCACGGAATGACGGATTCGAAACCGTCTCCAGGATTTCCTTGAAAATCCGTCCGACCGTGAGCTTCCGCTGTGGAGGCGGGGATTTCAGATGCGGAATATGGCCGTGCGTTCCCGCCGTCGTTGCGAGAACAGCTAGGAAAATAACGATCGCCGCCCAAAGGCCGTAAGTATGCCAGCCATCCTTGTTGAAGAAGCCTGATGGATCAGCCTCAGTTGGCCGCAACAGCAGCGCCAGCAGCGCAATCTGGATACTCAATCCGCCCACCCAGGCGAAAAAGTAGCGATACGACATTAGCGAGGTGCGCGCGTCATAGTCACTGGTCAGCTCAGCGGCGAGGGCATTCTGGGGCACTTCATAGATCGTGAAGAGCAGTCTGACGCAGATGGTTAGCGCAACAAGCCAGCCGAAAAGGTCATTCCCCTCCAGCCCGGCAGGCGGATTCCAGGCGAAGTAATAGGCAATCGCAACAGGCACCATTGATGCGTACATGAAGGGGTGCCGGCGCCCGAGCCGTGTCCGGGAATTGTCCGACCAGTATCCGACCACCGGGTCTGAGACGGCATCGACAATCAGGGCAATAAAGAGGGCCACCGCCACAAGCGAGGCCGAAACGCCCAGAACCTGACTATAATAGAACAGCAGAAAATAATCGAAGCCGTTATTCTTCACGCCATCCGCGATGCCACCCACGCCAAATGCGATGCGGGTCAGATGACTCGGCTTGCCTTGGGATCCAATAGCCATGATTAGCCCCTGTTGCGTGTTGGAAGCTTAAAGACCAAGGACCATCTTGGACATGATATTGCGCTGGATCTCGTTTGAACCGGCGTAGATCGATGTCTTGCGATAGCTGAAATAGCTCGGCACCGTCGTCACTGCCTCAATCGGTGTGGGCGTTTCGGCATTCGCACCTTCGCGCGCAAGTTCGAGCGTGTTGCGCACGAATGGCGCCCCATAGGTGCCTGCCGCTTCGATGGCGAGTTCAGTGATGGCTTGCTGCATTTCAGAACCGGCACATTTCAGCATCGAGCTTTCCGGCCCAACCGCTTCACCTGCCGACAGGGCAGAGAAGATGCGCTGCTCCGTGGCATCGAGCGCTTCGATCCCGATCTCCATTTGCGTGAGCTTGCGCGCAAAATCCGGATCACTGAGGAGATCGCCGCCGGTCACCGCATCGACCTTGGCCAGCTTGCGCACCTTCTTCAGCATGTTCCGAAGACCCGGCGCATAGGCATTGCCGCGCTCGAACTGGAGAAGGTACTTGGCGTAGGTCCAGCCCTTGTTCTCTTCGCCGATAAGGGCTTCTGCGATCGGAACGCGTACGTTCTCGAAGAAGACCTGATTGATTTCCTGCTCGCCTTCCGGCGGGCCGTCGAGCGTCGGCAGGGCCGAAATCCTGATGCCTGGCAAGTTCATCCGGAAAACGATGAAGCTGATGCCTTCCTGATTCTTGCCGGTTTTGTCGGTCCGAACGAGACAGAAAATCCAGTCCGCCCATTGTGCCAGAGTTGTCCATATCTTGGACCCGTTGAGCACATAATCGTCGCCATCGCGCACCGCGCTCATTTGCAGGGACGCGAGGTCTGATCCCGCACCAGGTTCGGAATACCCCTGGCACCACCAGACATCGGACGAGAGGATTGACGGGAGATGTTGCTTCTTCTGAGCCTCAGACCCGAAAGCCATGATCACCGGCGCAACCATTGCGACGCCCATCGGGCTCACAATGGGTGTACCCGCCGACGACAGCTCCATGTTCAGGATGTACCGCTGGGATGGCGTCAGCACCGGGCCGCCATATTGCTCAGGCCAGTTCGGTGCGATCCAGCCCTTTTCATACAGCTTCTTCTGCCAGGCGACCTGCCCTTCCTTGTCCAGATAACCGTTCTTGGACATGGCCATCTTCGCCCGCAGATCAGGCGTATAGGCTGTCGCAATCCAGTCGCGTACTTCTTTCTGGAACGCGGTATCTTCGGGCGTGAATGACAGGTCCATCCTTCGGCACTCCGTCCTATTCTACGATGTCGTAATACTGGATTTCCGGCGCTCCGCCGAGGACGCCACCCAGTTTCGGGCCTGCCGCCTTGAAATACTCGGTTTGGCCGTGCGACTTGAGTGCATCAGCGGAAGCATATTGCTCCATGAAGATATAGTCGGTTTCAGAGCCCTTGGTCTTATACAGCTGGTAGGTCAGGCAGCCCGGCTCGTTCGCCTTGACCTTGGCCATCAGGTCCTTGGCAATCTGCTCAAACTCGGCCTGTTTGCCGTCCTGGATCTTGAGTTTCGCTACAACGCCGATCATGTGGTCTCTCCCTTAATTGCGATTTGTTTTTCTGCACACTATGAGCTTCCGGAGCGGGAGCAAGCTTGACCTAGGGGCGCAGTCTCCAAAAAAGACGGCTCAAGACGGACGTGAGCGCCGGAAACTTGGGGCACGCCGGTCGAAAACAGGCATGCCTGACACTTTTTCGATGTTCGAGCGTCGTATTTCCGGTCTCAGCTGCCGCTAATTCGTGTATTGCGCGTAATTTGGAACGGGACTTGCTCATGTCCTGTCGCAGTAAGCCAATATACAGGATTCACAGTGGAAACACGCGTCATCCCTCTCGAGAAAACGGACAGCAGGATTGATGCCTCACAAGTCCTGGCCGTGATACCGGCGCTCAACGAGGCACGTCATATCGAAACCTGTATCCGCTCGCTCATGACGGGTGACGTCTGGTTGCGCAGCGTCCCGCTCGTTGTGGTGGACGGTGGCAGCACCGACGGCACTGCCGATATCGTTGAGGGCCTCATCGAAGAATTCCCAAACCTCAGCATTCTTTACAATCCTGAGCGATTCCAGTCAGCCGCCGTCAATCGCGCCGTGACTGAATGTGCCGGCGCTGACACGCGCTTCCTCGTGCGTTGCGACGCGCATTCCGTATTTCCCCAGGACTTCATCCTCTCCGTGGCAAACGCCCTGCTTCACACCAGTGCCGCCTCGGTTGTCATTCCAATGGATGCCCAGGGAGAAACCTGTTTCGAGAAGGCAAATGCCTGGATCGTCGATACACCGCTCGGATCGGGCGGATCAGCCCACCGCGGTGGCCGCCAGTCAGGCTATGTCGACCATGGCCATCATGCGGGCTTTGACCTGACAGTTTTCCGGTCGCTCGGTGGCTATGACGGATCATTCTCACACAATGAAGATGCCGAGTATGATGAACGCGTCACCCAGGCTGGCGGGCGCATCTACCTCGATGCCACCATTCGCAAGATCTACATCCCGCGCGCTACGGTCGGCACACTGGCCAAGCAGTATTTCAATTATGGAAAAGGTCGGGCGCGGACCATCTTCAAGCACCGGCAACGGCCGAAAATCCGCCAGATGCTGCCTGTTCTGGCACTCCTCGGCAGCCTTTTCGGGCTCCTTGTCGCTCCTTTTTTCCCACCGGCCCTCATCCTGCCGGCGGGTTATCTGACGATACTTGTTGCCGCGTCCGCTTTCGTTTGCATCATCAAGCGTTCTCCCTGCGGCCTTCTCGCGGGCCTCGCCTCAGGTACGATGCACATGAGCTGGGCTGCCGGATTCATCAAGCAATCCCTTATGGGGGCTCGATAATCGGGTGAGGCAGGAAATTGGCGTTTATAAAGAAACCACTATAAAGAGAGAGATTGACCAGAAAGTAACCATGTCCAGATTGCCACAACTCTTGCAGAGGTCATTCCTGGAACAGTTCGGGCGCTTAACGCGCTCGGCGACGTCCCTGCGCGCCCGGATTCGCGCGGGCAGCTCTGGTGCCGTCAATATAGAGGCGCCCAGCGTCGCGCAGCCTGCCCGGAGTGCAGTAACCCGCGTGACATCGGCACCGGATGGTCAGTGCCTTTACGCCATTGGCGACATCCACGGCAGGCGGGACTTGCTAGAACGCCTGATCAACGAAATCGAAGCCGATTGTGCCACCTTGCCAGAGGGCACCACTGTCACGCTTGTCTTCCTTGGCGACTATATTGATCGCGGCTTGCAATCACGCGATGTCATTGAGTTCTTCCTCGGGGACCGCTTGGCCAAGTTCAACACGATCTTCCTGATGGGCAACCATGAAGAGGCCTTCCTCAAGTTTCTCGACGACGCTTCCTTTGGCAGCCAATGGGTTCGCTTTGGCGGCGGCGAAACACTTTACTCATACGGTTTCCAGCCACCGAATATGCGAGGCAGTCTCGGCTCGCATGACGCCATGGCGGCGGCCCGCGATGCATGGGCAACGCTCTGGACTGGCTTTCGGGAAAGGCTGCCCGAGGCGCACCTCGACTTTTACCGCTCCCTGAAGCCCTACCACACAGCCGGCGATTATATGTTTGTGCACGCGGGCCTGCGGCCTGAAAAAGCGATGCAGGACCAGACTATTCGCGACATGCTCTGGATCCGTGACGAGTTCCTTGACGACACGAAGCAATTTTCGCATCTCATAGTCCACGGGCATACGCCAGCCGAAGGTATATACCGTGACAATCGCCGTATCGGCCTCGATACCGGGGCCTTTCTGAGCGGCAAACTGTCTGCAGCAAGATTCTTCGGCAAGGACATTAGCTTTCTGACCACCTGAGTGTGTCAGCGTGAAACACGACCGGCGCCTTCAAGCGCCCCTTTATGGAGATTTCAAAATGTCGCTGCTTCGTTCGGCCATTCTTACGACGATGATCGCAATGTTCATGTTCGTGACAGCCTGTCAGTCAGGCGGCACGGCTGCCCGCCAGGTAGTTGATGACTCTGCGCCGACTGAGTCGCAAACGAATACTGCCTATACTTTGGGCACGGGCGACGAACTGCGCATCAACGTGTTCGGCCAGCCCGAACTTTCGGGTCAATTCGTGATCGACGGGACGGGTGCGATTTCCCTACCTTTGATCGGTCAGGTCGCCGCCACGGGCAGCAGCTCGCAGGAACTTGAGACGACCATTGCCAACAAGCTCTCCGATGGCTTCCTTCTGGAGCCACGCGTCAGTGTCGAGGTCACGAATTACCGGCCGTTTTACATCCTGGGTGAAGTGGGCCGTCCCGGCGAATACCCCTTCAATTCCGGTCTCACGGTTTTGAATGCTGTAGCCGCGGCTGGAGGTTTCACCTATCGCGCCAATAAGAAGATCGTCTACATCAAGAGCGTAGGCGCCGATCAGGAAGTGAAATACGAGCTGAACACCAACACGGTCGTGAAACCTGGCGACACCCTTCGCGTCAGCGAGCGCATCTTCTAGGCTGTCGCGAATCAAACAGACACAATCTGATAATTGTGCGCCCGTGTGTCCGATTCAGGGACACGCGGGCGCTTACATATTGTGCCGCTGTTTTGAGCAGTCTGTCTCGTATCGATACACAAAACTCGGCGAAAAGCTGAGTATGAATGAATATTTATCCAATACTTCCCCAAACACGCGAAAACGACAGAAAAAGTATACGAGCAGTTAATTATTTGCTTAATTCGCGGTATAACGATTGCAAATCCGGGCTCGAACGCAATAAGCGTGGGTCTCAGATGCGGCAGGAAAATTGCAAATAAGTCGAGTGGACGCGGCCGATTAGCAAAACCGCAAGTAGATTATTAGGGGACGAGAATGGGCTTGAGATTAAGTAACCCGTCAAGGCAGGCAGAAGCCGCCGCTTACGCAGCAGCGACAATCCGCCAGCCCTCGAGTGGCGATCACGCACAATTCAAACGACTCGTCGACATTGTTGTCGCTGGTGTCGCTCTCTTGTTTGTAGCCCCGCTTATTCTCGGTATCGCACTCCTTATCCGCATGCAGGATGGCAGCAGGGCTTTCTACTCGCAGAAGCGCTACGGCCTGAACGGCGAAACCTTCAATTGCTTCAAGCTGCGCTCGATGGTGCCGGATGCACGCGAGCAGCTGGAAAGCCTGCTGGCAAGCGACCCGGCCGCGCGCGCCGAATGGGACGAAACACAAAAACTGACGAACGACCCACGTATCACGGCGCTTGGCAACTTCATCCGCAAGACGTCAATCGACGAATTACCACAGCTTTACAACGTGCTACGCGGCGACATGTCCCTTGTCGGCCCCCGCCCGATCGTCGAAAGCGAAATTGTGCGTTACGGCGAAAGCTTCCGCGCTTATTGCTCGGTTCGTCCAGGCATCACTGGCCTGTGGCAGGTCAGCGGTCGCAGCGACACGACCTATCCGCAGCGCGTGGCAACGGACGTCGAATACGTGCGCACCCGTTCCTTCTGGGGCGATATCAAGATCATGCTTATGACCGTTCCTGCAGTCCTGATCTCCAAGGGCGCGCGCTAGTTCACCAAGCACGGTGTCCCAGAGCCTCTGCCCTGAAGAGAGCTGGCAGCGATTGACCCGATTAAGAGCCATCATCTTTATAAGCATCGCATGCGTGTTCGCAGCGGTACTAATGACCGGAGTGATGTCGCGCGCGTCATCCTCTGCCGTGCTCAGCTCCGACAGAGAGTCCGGACAGTCCTTCAACTTGTCATTTAGGGACAGTTTTTTCGAGGAAGACTGGTACGTTTCAAACTTCACCCTGAAGTCTACCTTCTTTCGTGTCGGATGGCTCCCGGCAAATGTTCATTACCATCCCCCAAGTATTTCGCTCGAGCTCAATCGCAAGCCAGCCCCTCCCCAACCATTCTCCGGTGCTGAAGTTCAAAAGCTCGGCTTCTATGGCTTTGGTCGCTATGAAGTGGTGATGCAGGCCGCCCCTGGATCAGGCGCCGTTTCTTCATTCTTCACGCACACAGACAGCTATTTCGGCGATCCGCACGACGAGATCGACATCGAATTCCTAGGGAATAATACAAGACGGCTTCACGCCAATGTCTTCACCAAAGGAAAGAGCCGCGGCTCGATCTACATCGACCTCCCCTTTGACGCCGCCGAGGAAGTCCATCTCTATGCCTTCGACTGGCAGCCGGATGCCATCAAATGGTATGTCGACGGGCAGCTCGTCAAAACGGTCACGTCACGCGATCGTCCAATTCCGGAAACGCCGGGCCGGATCATCATGAATGTCTGGACGGGCACACCACAGCAATACAGCTGGCATGGTGATCCGACCTTCGCCGACCCCACACAAGCGAGCTATTATTGCGTCAGTTTCCGCAAGGCGGGCGACACGAGCCAGCAGTGCTCGGATACATTCACGAACTGAACTTCCGGAGGCGACGGCTCAGCCGCCGCGACGCAAGAATTTCGCAAGACGCCGCATCCAGGCAGGCCGGCTCTTGGCATCAATCTTCCAGCTCATCAGTCGGCGCTTCCCACCCTGTGGCAGAATCCCAAACAGCCGCCAGAAGACAGAGGCAAACAGCCGCCTGACGCCTGAGGCATGGGCTTTCTCATAGCGTGCAGACCGGCGCGCGAGATCTCCGATTGAGTCTCCCTGCACCAGATGTTCTTCCGGCGCAAACAGGGTCGAGACGAGGCGCTCGTGAATATTATCCGGGTCGTCCGCACCAAGATCAGCCGCGAACGGCAGTCCCAGACGGTTCGAATGCTCGCGTATGGCCCGGTAACGTTCTGCATCATGGGCAATGCACCAGCGAGACCGTTTGGCGTAGGCACTGCTGAACCGGGAATGCTGGCTCCCGTGCAGCCGATACCCGGAAATCGGTGTCTCAAAACTACGCGAAGGCCCATAGAGCGGCACCACCGCCGACAGATAGCCGTCCCCCCCCTGCCGGAAGGCTTCCGGGTCCATCGGCATGACATGCGCAAGGTGCTGACGTGAGAAGACAAGGCCCGAAGTGATCGTACCAGGATAACGCCCGGCAGACCTCAGCTGAGCGGAAATATCTCCTTCTGCCAAAGGCATGGCGGGGGAAGGATGAATACCGCTGAGAGCGCCCGCTTCATCCATGTAGCGCATGCGATAATGATAGATGGCGACATCGGGCTCATAGTTCGAGAGAATTGTGCTGATGGCGCCCGGCAAAAGGCAGTCATCAGCATCAAGGAACATGACAAGGTCGGAGGTCGCCCGGCTGAAACCTGCATTGAAGCCCGCTCCATGCCCCCTGTTCACCTCCTGAAAAACTTCGATGAGCCTGCCCGCATATTGCCCAATGACGTCGCGTGAATTGTCGGTCGAGCAATCATCCACCACAATGAGCTCAACACCATCGTCCTGCGATAAAACGCTATCGATGGCAGACGCGACAAACTTCGCATAATTGTAGTTGGTAATGACAATAGAAAGCCGTGGCGAAACGAATGGATCGACTGGCGATTCGGAGATCATTGATGATGACGTCATTTTCAGGGTCTGCGGTACAGTTCAACTATTTGCCAACAATGCAGGAACGACGCCATAGTGGGAAGTTGGTGACCATCAGGTGCTCAGCTTTACCTCAGCCAAACAATGAAACCATGCCCGTGATGATACCGGCCCACATCAATGCACTTAAACCTACAATGATCAGCATTCGTGCCCACACAGGCCATTTATCGGGTGCACCGTTGTCCAGATACCCAGCATCTGAACGCAACTGGGCGTCAACAGAATAGTCGACTGCAGATCGACGAGAAGGAAAGGCTCGGTTTGGAGTCATCATGGCATATTTGAACAACCAACTTTAACGACAGCTTAAAACCGTACGATTTGCATTCAGTCCCCGTTCATGAACCCTGCACGTAAAATCAGGCAGCAATGCGCCTGAAAAACGATAGTGCCGCCTTGTTTCCCAGTAAACTTTTAGGGGCACGATCCACCTTGTCACACAGAGTGACGCATGATCACCGGCACCCTGCCCTCGAACTTGCGGGCACCTGCACCCATCGTCGTCATGGCTCCAAAATAGAACAGGTTCACCAATGTGTTGAACGTACTCCAGAGAGAGGATTCGGTGAAGGTAGAGGTGAATATGATCACCATCGTAATCAACAGGGCCGAGCTGTCTATGCCCGGCTCACGCAACCAGTTAATCACGGTCCGTTGCATGCACCAGCCAAGTATCAGCATGAAAAGAACAAGACCGATATAGCCAAGATGGACCCGCACTTCCCAATATGCATTGTGGAAGGTTAACTTCGTACCAAATGGCTTGAAATCATTCTCATTGATTGTTTGCGCAGCGCCGACGTCATACTGCCAGAAACCTTCCAGTCCCAGGCCGCGCACTGGATGTTCCTGGCTGACGAGTTCTGCCTCACGCCAGATTAACGCCCGGCCAGAAAAGGTTGAATCCTTGCCTAGCAAGCCAAGGAAATCATCCATGAGGGTATTCTCGGGCATGCTGAGCACGGCCATGGTGCTCGCCAATGCTAGGAAAGCAGCAAACATTGCCACGGATAGTCGGAGATAACGTATTTTGCCAAAGCCGATCCAGAAGTAGCGCACTCCAATCATGCCCGCGATGCCGACGACGGCAAACACAAGGGACGTGGCAGAATTTGCTAGGTATTGATACACAAAGCAGATTGGCACAAAGGCGAGCCCCAACAAGCGGAGCCAGATTGGTTCCTTGTTGTTTAACGCCGTCACCAGGCTCATAAGCATCGCGAACAGCATCTGCATCGCAAGCAGATTCTTCGACCCATACGCACCACCGTAAGCAAAATCGCTGAGCGTGGGCGTGATGTAAATCGTCGTGATCATACCTGCAAACATCAGGCACCGAAGCACCTGTCTGGTATTGAGCCGCACGCCAATTACAATGATCGTTAGCGGCGTCAGCAGCATCAGCAAACCCGAGCGGAGCGATTCCGAGGGATAGGGCGACCAAGTAAACGACAGAAGACCAAATATGGGTAGCAGGAAAAGCGGCCAGCACTTCAACAGAACTGGCAGGACCTCCCGGTAAAACATCACGGTGAGACCAACAAAATAGGCCACGAGCAAGTAGCGGATCGGTGCAACACCATCCAGTGGCAGGTAGGTCACGAAGAACCAGAGCGTGATGATCGCCTGCTCCCACAGCGGGGCTGAACGGCCCGAACTGTAGAGGTTGCCGAAACCCACCACTTCTTCTTCACTGACCTTGATGGGATTGACCATGTTCATCTTGCGCGCGCTCCAGCGAGGGCACGCGCTAAAACCTCCGAGAAGAATCCCTTTGGCTGGATAAACACCTCGTTCGGCAGTTCAAGCAACCGCTTACGGTAGCTCTCGAGTGCCGAACGATCCTGCATCACAGCCGCGATCAAGTTCGGCAAGGTCTCAGAAAGGGGTTCCGAAATGGTGAACCCGCAGGCTTTCTGCTCGATCCATGCGGCGGTTTCAGTGTCCTGAGGCGCGATGGCTGGCGTTGCGAAATAGCCGCCCTCATAGATGCGGTTCGGCAAAAGCCAGACAGAATTATATCCCGCTTCCATGAAGTCCCCCGCCCAGACAAGGTCCAGGCCTTCATAGATGCTCGAAAGGTCTTCGGGAGACCGGTAGCGGCCGGCAAACGTCATGTTGGGCCGCGCATCAATCTCCGGCTCGAAGACGGGAATCTCGGTACGCGCAGGCTGTCCGTGAAGACGGATCTCGAGCGTGTCCGGAAACCGGTCAGCCAGATCGCAAAGCAGGCCGAAGGACCTTTCGCATCTGAGATTGCCTACCCACCCAAGGACAAACCGTCCATCATCCTTCGAAGCGCCGTCGCGTCCGGGCGAGGGGCGCGGGCCAAAGTCACTTCCGGCCGCCAACCTGTTTTCGATCAGAAAGGGCGTGTAGAGCCCGGGATAGTGCTTCTCGAAATGGTTCGTGAGAAATGCCGGTGAGCTGACCACCAGACCGATCGTCCGTCGCAAAAGGCTCTTTTCGACCCACCGCAATGCCTTGCCGATAAAGTCTTCGCGCGTCAGCAACCGGTGAACATCGAGGCTTTCATAGATAACCGGCGTGTCGAGTTTCGTATGCCGCTTGGCCAGGAAGGCGCATGCCAGCATGTCCAGATTGCGGGCATAGATCACATCGACAGCGGCCAGCTTATCCCTGGACCTGGCAGCGACACGCGCACCTGAGAAAATGCGCAACACACGTTGGACAAAGGCTCCGTCGCGCGTCTTGCCAAGATCCACATTGTCCCAGACGGTTGCCGCATTGTCAGTGCGCCGCATCATGAAGCCGGTCACCGACAAGCCATCATCCTGCATCGCCTGAACGCGGCGCCGGACTGCGGCGTCGCCGGCATCGTGACCAAAAAAAGCGACTTTGGTCATTGCGATCCCTTGCGAGTCCCCTTCCCCGGTGTGGATCCGGGGCGACGGTCCGCCGCCCTGATCACCCACATGCCTCATGATCAGTGCGTGGAAACTTCGGTGGAAGATCCCGTCTTGACCTGCGACTTTTCAGGTTTGACGGGAGTGGCCATCGGGTCTGGCGCCGATGTCATACCATTCGCCTTGGGTGTCTTGTTCCAGCCAAAGATCGAGCGCTTGGTCTCCATCGAATAATACTTGCTGTAAGCCTTGTATGCGGCGCCCGGATCCTTGTGATGACGACGTTGCGTCAGGTCGACCATGTTGAGCGTGATACCCAGCAAGTCGGCATTGAAGGTCTTGAGCAGCGTCAGCGACTGGCGCACGGCCGACCGCAGCGAACGACGCCAGCGGATCACAAGAATTGTCTTGTCGGTTTTGCCAGCGACGACACGCGCTTCGGCCATAAGCAAAAGCGGACCCGTATCAATCAGGATCAGGTCATACATCGAACGCAGCCGCGCGAGCAGGTCATCAAATGCCCGCGTGCCGAACACGTCATGCGGCACATGGCCTGCCTTCGACAGCGGCAGGATATCAAGCATGCTGCGGCTATCCTTGCAGATGGCGTCAGACAGCTGGCCTGCACCGAAGAGGTGCTCGATGAAGCCGATTTCAGGCGACATGCCAGCGGCGTCAGTCAATTGGCGACGGCGGAAGTCTCCATCAATCACCAGTGTCCGCGAGCCCGACATTGCGGACATCCGCCCGAGGCTCAAGGTCAGGCTGGTCTTGCCCTCGTCAGGCAGCGAGGAGGTGATCGCCACCGTCTTCGTTTCGCTGTCGAGATCGGAAAACGCAATCGCAGCCCGCAAATAGCGGATGCTCTCGGCAAAGGCAGACAAGGGATTGTCGACAAGGAAGTCGGCCGGGTTGATCTGCGAGAATGGCAGCAGGCTGGTGCTGCGGATCAGCGGAACCGATCCGATCGAGTTCACGCCGAGCTTGCGTTCGATATCGTCAGCCGAGCTGATCTTCATGTCGAAGATCTCGGCCAGCAGAGCGAGGCCGCCGCCAATGATGCCGCCGAGCATGGCGCCGATGACGAGGTTCAAAAACTTGCGCGGCGAGCTTGGCGAGCCCGGAACTGTGGCAGTTGACAGAATATTGGCGTCTGCCTGGATGAGGTCGTCCTGCTCGCGCGTCTCTTTCGAACGGCTGATAAATTCCTCATAGAGGACGCGGCTTGTCTCGGCATCGCGCTCAAGCTCGCGCAGTCGCACGAGATTGATATTGTTACCCCGCAGCTGGGCCGTGGATTGGCCAATATTCGAGTTGATGCTGTTGATCTGGTCTTGCGCGGCCTTGACCTCGTTCTCGAGATTGGCGGCGATCCGGTTCACTTCAGCTTCGATCTGCTTTTCAATATCGGCCGCTTCATTGCGCGCGCCGATCAGTTCCGGGTGGGAAGGTCCAAGCGTTGTTTCCAGCTCAGCCACACGGCGCAGGATTTGGGCCCGCTGGGATTTCAAACTGGAAATGACGGGGGAATCGAGCACCTCGGCAATCGCATCAATGCCAACACCGCTGTTGATCTGACGCTTCATGTTGTCATAACGCGAACGAGCGCGGTTCAGCTGCGCCTGAAGCTGGCTCTTTTGTGTTGTATTGTAAGCAATCTGCTGTTCGGTCAGCGTAGCGCCTTGCGCCGACAGGAGGCCGGTTTCCGCACGGAATTCCTCAACACGCCTCTCCTTGGACTCAACCTCATCACGCAGACCGGCCACACGCTCCGATAGCCACGCTGTGGCCCGCCGGGTGGCTTCCAGCTTGGAATCAAGCTGCTGTACGCGATACTGATCAGCAACCGCATCGGCGATACGTGCAGCCGTTTCCGGCGACTGGCTCGTGACCTCAACCTGAATCAGGTAGGTCGTACCAATACGGCTGATATGCACCTTGCCCATCAGTGTGCGGGTAACCGATTCCAAGATAGCCGATTCACGCTCGGCAGCACTCAAACTGGCATATGGAACACTCTTTAGGGGCGGGTGCCCCGTCCAAGTGCCGATCTGGCCTTTGGCCATCTCGATAATACTTGGCTCGTGTTCTCTCAGTGTCCAGTTGAACTCAGGATCTTCTGTCAACTTCATCTTGGCCGCGACTTTGGTCAGCAGGGATTTGGACCCCATAACTCTGACTTCAGTATCAATGACCGCCGTACTTGCAGCCAGGCCGCCCAGCACACTGCCCAGGTCAATTACGTTTTCCTTGTTCGTATCCAGCTGCAGGATCGAGCTCGCCTTGTAGATCGGCGTCTGCGTGAACGTAATGTATGCGACAGCAAAAAGCGTCACGAGAAAACCGGTCACAATGATCCAGAACCGACGGTAAACGGTGCCGATCAAGGCCTTGAAATCGATCGGCATATCGTCCGAGTTACCGCCGCCAAGCGGCGTATTCTGCGAGGGAATTTCAAGACTGAAAGTCTTAGTCAATTTACTACACCAATTCGTATCTGAAGTGATCCCGGGGTCGGATCCGTAAAATCAAGGAAACAGTTTGATACCAACACCGACAAGATTGACGTCGAAGGATGGGCTACCGAACAAGCTAGTGCCGCTTGTCTCGCGTTTCAGGTGCCGTACAAACGTCTCAAGGTGAACCTTGCGGTTCATCTTGTAAGCGGCGGTAAGGGAATAATCCGCTACATCATCGGTCCGGTCGATTTCCTGGTAGTCATACTTTGAGAAGTCCGCAGCAGCAGACAGTATGATATTGCGGCGCAACTCGTGATCAACCCGGGCGCCATATGTTGTCTGCAGTGCGCTTGGCGATTCAAAAACGCCGATATCGACTACACGGCGACCGGCGTTGAACCCAACAGTCGTCAGGCGCGTCGGAAACCACTGCACGCGACCGTCAACCGAAACGCCGTCAACGTCCTGGAAGTATGGGTCGTCCTTTTTCTCACTTAGATATCCGACGTTCACGTCACCGCGGACAAGCGCATTAAGTTCGAAGTCGACGCCCACTGCGACCGTGTAACCCGACGAGTCGCGCGAACGGAGCGCACCGGTCAGAAGCTGTTCTTGGTCATAGGACAGCTCTCGCAGTGTTCCTTGCGTGTAAACGGCAACATTGGGTGACAGGGCATATGAGAGGCGCGACCGGACAGATGTCACAGTGTTGTCGCGATAGTCCTGATCGATAATGATGCCCGTTCCGGCCTGACGTCCGTCCTTGTAGTTTTCTTCCGATACTTCAACGGAGTTGTTCCAGCGGAAACGATCGCTCTGATAGTTGACTTCTACGGAGCCACCCATGCGCGTATACTTAATCGGCGCGTTCAGGCCCACTGCGTTGGCAAGGTCGGTTCTGGCTTCGACGATGTCTTGCGCGAACACGGCCGCGCCAACCGAAACGTTGCGATTTACATCAAGCCGACCGCGAAGCCGGGCGCGCAGATCATTTGCAGATTCATCACCAATATCGAGATATTCGCTTCGATAGGCCGAGACGTCAGCGCCAATCTCATGCACATTCCAGTTTGTGCGGGCAGCGACTTGCGCGCCAATACGCACAATCGTGTCGGAAATCTTGTTATTCTGGGTCGCCTGGACGTTGTCGGTATAAGTGGCCGAACCGCTGAGGTTGGAATTCACAAGGAATGCGCCGAGCCGGATTGGCTCAGGATCATAAGCTGGCTGGCGGCGATCCAGCACAGCGTCGTACTTATCGCGACTGTAATAGTTCTGCCCCTGAGCCGATGCATATGAAGCCAGAACTCCACCCGTAGCTACAGTGAGCAGGCAGAAGCGCGTAAAGTTAGACATTGCTGGTATTCCCTTGATGAATTCTTGTATCTGTATCGATCCAGACCAGGACTGCGGATGCTGCAATCTTAGGGCCATGTTTAACCGCTTTCTGCCTATAACCCGAACGACACCGTGCTGGGCCCTCAAAGCCCGGCAGGGAGTGTTGCACAGGTTGTGAAACTCGGGACACTTTATGCACCAAGCGGATGAAAATGTGCTGAACAGGAAAGGCTAAATTGGCGCCAAAAGCCGCTTGATCGACGCGTTATCTTAGATTTTTGGCATTTTTCAGATTGCAGATTCTCGAAAAAAGTTAATATCGAGAATCGAGCACTATGCGATCTACGTCTATCAGACATCCCCCAAACCCATTTTCTATGCGTTCCGCTAGAGTCGATTCTATCAAAAATGATCCAACCAAACACCTTGCGCCTTCTTGCGCTGCAGTCTTCAGGATCAAGAAAATCCCACCAGTAATACTTTGTGCAGTCGGGGCCGCAACACTCCGAATACAACCGAAAGCTACACCTTTAATCGTTAACTGTCACCCTTTCGAATCTACGAATCCCGGCAATGAATCGCCCATCGTCCGACCTAAAAAGGACGGCTGCGTGCTCCCGTGGCAAAGTCTGATCCAGATTGCGCGATTACGTCAGAATCGCGCGCGGCTTGCACTGATACGACCAAATTCCAGTTTTGATACCTTCATGACCATATCGCCTCAGCCCTTCATCTATACTTTTCGTGAACGCGCCATGGCCACATTCCCGTGACGAGTGTGGACAGCATCAGTATTGGTGCCGGTGCCATTGGTCTGGCCTGCGCGACAAAACTCGCGCGTCGCGGCCATGAAACTTATGTTTTGGAAGCTGCGCGCGACATCGGGACAGGCACATCTTCGCGCAATAGTGAAGTGATCCATGCAGGTCTGTATTATCCCACCGGCAGCCTGCGCCAACAGATGTGCGTTTCAGGCCGCCGCAAGCTCTACACATATCTCGCCGCGCACAGCATCGCCCACAAGCGAGCGGGCAAGATGACTGTCGCCACCGATCCTGACCAGATCGGAACGCTCGAGGACCTGCTCCTACAAGGGCACAACAATGATGTCGAAGGCCTTTCAATGCTCGACAAGAACGAGGCCACAAGGCTGGAACCCCAACTCAAATGCGTCGCGGCTCTGATGTCAGCAGAGACAGGCCTCCTCGACAGCCGTGGCTACTTGACTGCCCTGCGGAATGAACTGGAGGACCTTGGCGGCGCGGTTCTGCTTGGCGCCCCTGTTCTCGGCATTGCTGTCCTGCCTGATGGACAGTTCAAGCTCCGGGTTGGCGGAGCCGATCCCTATGAGATTACCACACGCCGCCTGGTGAATAGCGCAGGCCTTTACGCGCATCGTCTTGCCCGCGAGATGGAAGGTTATGACGCCGCCCTCCTGCCGGGCTTCACCCTCGCTAAAGGCAATTATTTCAGCTGCCAGACGCGTCCGGCCTTTTCGCATCTTGTCTATCCCATCCCCGTCAATGGCGGTCTTGGCGTCCACGTCACGCTCGATCTCGCGGGCCAGATGCGCTTTGGACCAGATGTCGAATGGCTCGACCATGACGACCCGGACCGTATCGACTATCGCGTGGATGCCGCCCGCTCAGATGATTTCTATGCAGCCGTTCGCCGCTATTGGCCGAAGCTGCCCGATGGAGCTATCGTGCCAGACTATGCCGGGTGCCGCCCTAAACTGACAGGACCACATGAGCCCGCAGCCGACTTTCGTATCGACGGCCCCACCCTTCATGGCCATGTCGGCCTCGTTCACCTGTTCGGCATAGAATCTCCGGGCCTGACAAGTTCTCTGGCGATCGCAGAATATGTTGCCGACAGCCTGGACACACCCCATGCTTGAGCTGGCCCCGTTGGCATAAAACTCGCACATCTTTTTACCATTGGGATATTTCGCGCATAGGGCCCACCAGCTCACCGCGCAGACCTTTAGGACAAGAAGCCATTGTTGATCGAAATCTGCGTCTGCACGTTCCGCCGCCCATCCCTGGCCGACACGCTCCATTCGCTGGGCAAGCAAGTCCTGCCGGAAGGGACCACGCTGCGCATCATCGTCGCCGACAATGACGAAACGCCTTCAGCGCAAGATCTGGTGACCCGCGTCGCTCAGGACCTGCCCTTCCCCGTCCACTATGTGCACGCCCCCAGCCGGAACATCTCGCTGGCCCGCAATGCCTGTCTGGACGCTGCCAAGGGCGAGTTGCTGGCCTTCATCGATGATGATGAAGTTGCTCCGCCGAACTGGATTGCCGACCTCTACGCCCTGCTCGTCGAAGGCCCCTATGACGCGGTCTTTGGCCCCGCCATGGCGGAGTATCCGGACACAGCCCCTGACTGGATCAAGCAAGGCGACTATCACTCGAATGTACCCACACGCCGGAACGATACGGTCCAGACGGGCCACACATGCAATGTCCTGATCCGCACAAACGCGCCTTGCTTCGCAGGCCAGCGCTTCTTGCTCGAAAAGGGCCGCACCGGCGGTGAAGATACGGAATTCTTCTTCCGGGCCTGGCGCGCAGGCGCGCACTTCGCCATTTCCGAGGTCGCCAAAGTCTACGAGCCCGTTGAGCCTGGCCGCCTCGCCTTCCGCTGGATCGCCAAGCGCAAGTTCCGGTCCGGAATCACATACGGCCGCCTTGAAAGAGGAAGATTGTCCCTCGCCAAGGCGGCCGTGTCACTGTGCGTAACAATACTGAAGATTGCCTACTGTCTGCTACGCGCGCTGCTGGCAGTCTTTTCCAGCACGAAGCGCAATTTCTGGCTCCTGAGAGCCGTGTTCCATTCGGGCGTCATCACATCAATTCTGTCCGTCAAGGAACAGGAACTCTACGGATAACGCCCGATCAGGATTGGGTCTGACGGCTACTCAGCCGCCATAGGAACGTCCACAGCCGACAGTTCGGTGTAGCGCTTCAGGTGGTGGTCGACGTTGCCGAACTCGGCATCGATCATGGTCAGGCGCTTGAAGTAATGGCCGACAGCCATCTCGTCCGTCATGCCCATGCCGCCGTGGATCTGGATCGCCTGCTGGCCGACATAACGCCCGCCTTGGCCGATACGCACCTTGGCAGCAGATGCCGCTTTCTTGCGGGTCACTGCGTCTTCGTCCAGCTTCAGCGTGGCCATATAGGTCATCGAAACCGACTGCTCGTGCTCCATGAACATGTCGACCATGCGGTGCTGCAGCACCTGGAACTTGCCGATGGCCGTACCGAACTGTTTCCGGTTACGCGAGTATTCGACCGTCATGGCGTGAGCGACTTTCATCGCGCCACAAGCCTCGGCGCAGAGGGCTGCAATCGCCTCATCCGTAACGAGTTCGACCAGTGGCAGGCCATTGTCGACTTCGCCAATCACGGCGTCCGCGCTGACAGCCACGTTCTCGAAATACACTTCCGATGCCCGGCGACCATCGACCGTCGGATAGTCACGCGTCGAAACGCCCTTGGCATCCTTGGCAACAACGAACACGGTCACGCCTTTGGCATCGCGGCGATCACCCGAAGTTCGGGCGGTCACGACGAAATGCGTGGCCCATGGCGCGCCGATAACGACCGCCTTGTGGCCGTTCAGGACAAAGCCCGAACCGTCTTTCTTGGCGGTGGTTTCGAGGTCAGCCAGGTTATAGCGGCCGCGTGGCTCTGCATAAGCGAACGCAAAGATCGCCTCGCCCGACATGATGCCGCCGAGATACTCAGCCTTTTGCGCATCGTTGCCGCGCTTCAGGAAGCCGCCGCCGCAAACAACGCTCGGCAGGTAGGGCTCGACCACGAGGCCTTTGCCGAATTCTTCCATGACAACCATGGCGTCGATCGGGCCGCCGCCGAGGCCGCCATCTTCTTCGCTGAACGGCGCCATCAGCAGGCCCAGTTCGGCAAACTGCGCCCACATTTCCGGACGCCAGCCGTCTTTCGACGCGACGACCTTGCGGCGCGTGTCGAAATCATACTGCTCCCGGATCAGTCTCGAAAGGCTGTCGCGGATCATGGTTTGCTCTTCGGTGAAATTGAAATCCATAAAGTTTTCTCCCTGCCCCGTGTGCCCTAAAGGCCCAGGATCATTTTGCTGATGATGCCGCGCTGAATTTCGTTCGATCCGCCATAGATCGACGTCTTGCGCATGTTGAAATAGGTCTCTGCCACGAAGTGCGAGTGATCCGGGCCAACACCCAGTTCATTCGAGCCATCGGACTCCATGCCAGCCGTGTAAGGCTCGGCATAATTGCCCACAGCTTCAAGCGTCAGCTCGGTGAGGCGCTGCTGGATCTCGGTGCCCTTGATCTTGAGGATCGAGCTTTCAGGCCCAGGCCCTTTGCCGGCCGATTCTGACGCAAGTGTGCGCAGTTCGGTAAATTCCAGCGCCGTCAGGTCGATCTCGAGCTGGCTGATCTTGCGAGCAAAATCATTCGTCTGGATCAACGGTTCGCCATCAACAAGCTCGGTGCTTGCAATCGCGCGCAGCTTCTCGACGCCGCGCTTCGAACGGGCAACGCCCGCAATGCCGGAACGCTCGTGAGCGAGAAGGAACTTGGCACATGTCCAGCCTTCGTTTTCCTTGCCGACAAGGTTCTCGACAGGCACGCGAACGTCCGTCAGCCACACTTCGTTCACTTCATGGCCGCCATCGAGCAGTTTAATCGGGCGCACTTCAACGCCCTGCGTTTTCATGTCGACGAGGATGAAGCTGATGCCTTCCTGCGGCTTGGCAGCCGTTGGGTCGGTGCGGCAAAGGAAGAAGCCCCAGTCGGCGAACTGCGCAAGCGTCGTCCAGGTCTTCTGGCCGTTGATGACCCATTCGTCGCCATCGCGGACAGCCGAGGTTTTCACGCTGGCAAGGTCAGAACCGGCGCCCGGCTCGGAATAGCCCTGGCACCACCAGACATCACCCGAAAGGATGCCGGGAAGATACTTCTGTTTCTGCTCTTCGGTGCCGAATGTGTAGATAACCGGCGCAACCATCGCCATGCCGAACGGAAGCGGCATGATGGCGTCGACGCGGGCATTCTCTTCCGACCAGATGTAGCGCTGAGTCGAGGTCCAGCCTGTGCCACCATACTTCTTCGGCCAGGCGGCTGCGGACCAGCCCTTCTTGCCGAGAATCTTGTGCCAGGCGAGGAATTGCTCGCGTGTCAGGTCTTCGCGCGTGCCGACGCCTGCGAGTTCCTTGGGATAATTTTCGTCGATGAAGGCACGTACTTCATCCCGAAAGGCGATTTCCTCAGGGGAAAATTCAAGGTTCATGGGTGGACGACTCCTCCGGACAATTTTTGAGTGGGGTGACTTGAACACTCTATGTCAGTCAAATGTGGCCCGTGGCAAGGTTACGCGCACGTAAACGTAAACTTTGCCGCAGCTTTTCGCTGCATTTTCGCAAACTAACCATGCAGAATCAGGAGGCAGCGGGCTTTGCAATGAAGGGCGCACATGCCGTCTTGAGCACGCCGATGGCCGTCGCCGATCCAAGCCCGCCACCCGTCTGGAATTCGAGCTGCATGAGGGGCTTCAGCCCGAGCCGCTCAAGCGCCGCCTCATGCGCAGGCCTTTGCGTGCTGTGCGACGCGATGCAGTGGCTGATGGCTTTCGGGTCAATGGCATGAACCACGCCGGCAGCGATTGTCGTCGCGAAGCCGTCCAGCACAACAGGCACACCCTCGTGCCGTGCCGCAATGATCGCGCCCACGCAGGCCGCAAGCTCCCGACCGCCTAGGCAGCGCAGGGCTTCCAGCGGGTCAGACAGGTGCCCACGGTGCAGGGTCAGGGCGCGGCTGACCAGTTCGCTGCGCCGCTTGGAGATGGCGGGCGGCGTATGGTTGCTTGGGCGCACCCAGTAATCAGGCGAACCGCCGTAAAGCGCACAGGCAACAGCCGCCGCAGCCGTTCCAACGCCCGCGCCGGACACGGCAAGGGCCAGCAGGTCCGGCTTGTCCTCAATGGCCTCAAATCCAAAGGCGATCGTTGCTGCACACTCGCGCTCCGACATGGCAGCCGTCTCGGCAATGCTCGGCGTCGGACGGTCCAGCGCCAGCTCGAACACGCGGATATTGGCGCCAGCCTGGGTGGCGATGGCCGACAGCGGGGCCTTGCCCTCGCGCAACGCATCAACATGGGCGCGAGTGTCGACGTCGCTCGACAGCGACACGCCCTCATCCACAAGACCATGCGAGCCGGCAAAGATCGCCAGAACGGGCTTTTCGATACGAGGCGGATAACGGTGCTGCCAGTTGGCCAGCCATTCGGCCGCTTCGCCCAGGCGACCGAAATCGCCCTCACGCCCCATGGTCAGAAGTGCCTCCCGAACCTGCCTGCCCGGCTCGGTATCAAGCGTAATCCGCTTCAGAACAAGCGCACGAACATCGTCAAGTGGCGCTGTGGAATTGGCAGGTTCAGTCACGTCAGTCAGTCTCCCGGTCCCACTCAAATGGGGACAGTACGAATTTATCAGAGAAAACGGCCATTGCACGACAAGGATTTGTTACCTTGAAGCATGGCATACTTGCCCATTCTGCTCCATGAATTACGCTGTATATTGATGACCGACCAGCCGATAAAGACCCCGTGTATCAAAGTCTGCGCAATCGACGCCTCTACAGGATGGTGTCTTGGTTGCGGACGCACACTGCCCGAAATTGGCGGATGGGTAGCCATGGGTGGCATTTCACGCGATCTGGTGATGGAGTCGCTGCCGGAGCGCATCTCGAAACTCCAGTCCATGGGAAAGCGCTGAGCGTGCGCGGGTGGGTCGCAAACATGCTCTCGATGGTCGCCGCTGCCGCCATGATTGCAGCGGGCGTCGTCATTTTCATCGTGCCAAAGCTTCAGGACAATCACTCAGCCTCTGAAATGCCGGTCGTTGCCAGTGCGGTCGTCTCCGCTCCACGGGCAGCATTTGACAATGCCGCCATTATCGACCGGGAACCTGACGGGCACTACTGGACGCGCGCCGATGTGGACGGCACGGCCGTCAAATTCATGGTCGACACCGGCGCCAGCACGGTCGCCATCACCTTCCGGGACGCCCAGCGCATTGGCCTGAAACCCGAAGATCTTGATTTCAAATGGGAAATCCGCACCGCCGGCGGAGTCGTCCATGGCGCCGCCGTCACGCTGGAAAAGATCAGCATCGGCCGGGTCGAGGTCGATAATGTCGAAGCCATGGTGCTACGTGAGGGGCTCGATCAGTCCCTGCTGGGCATGACTTTCCTTGGCGAGCTTTACTCCTACGAGTTCCGCAAGAGCCAACTCGTCATACGCCAGTAACCGGCTGGCCATCCTTGCCGACGCCGATACCGATTTCCCAGGCAAACCGCCCGTCTTCACCCGCCCACCGCGCATACGCCACCCGGCCTTCGAGGCCTGCTGCGTTCATCAGGTCACGATACCAATGCGCCTCGCCCGCGTTCAGCCGCTGAGGATGCACACCCCACAGCAGGCAGGCCTGCCGTAGCCGCTGGTCGTCGAGCGACCCGTAAAGAATGGGCGCCGCGCCACGCACGCGTGAAAAGCGTGCCAGGCGGTCAAATGCCCCCGTCCGCAAGGCCAGCGCCGTTGCCCCTTCGGCTACCGCCATGGCCTGTGCCGTGCGCGCGACCACATCGACCGCACTTTCGTCCACCGAATCGCCATCGAACTCTGCGATGGAACGGCGATAGTCTTCGGCATTCTCGGTCGCACGGATGATCCGGGACATGATCGCCACCGCTGTCGCCGGGTGGCGTCCCACGGCCGTCTCGGCAGACAACATTACCGCATCTGCGCCCTGATAGATCGCCGTCGCCACATCGCTGGCCTCAGCGCGTGTCGGCGCCGCATTCTCGATCATGGATTCCAGCATCTGCGTCGCCACGATCACCGGCCGGCCTGCGGCCCGCGCCGCCCGCACGATGCGCCGCTGAATGACCGGCACTTCCTCTGGCGCAAACTCAACGCCCAGGTCCCCCCGGGCCACCATGACCGCATCCGATGCCTCGACAATCGCCAGCAGGTTCGTGATCGCAGCAGGCTTCTCAAGTTTCGAAACCAGTGGAGCCCGCCCCGCAATGATGGCTTTCGCCTCCAGCACATCCTCAACGGTCTGCACAAACGAGAGCGCAACGAGATCCACACCAATCTCCAGCGCAAAGGCGAGATCGCGGCGATCCTTGTCCGTCAGGGCCTGCACCGGCAGCGCCTTGCCGCGCACGGTGAAGCCCTTCTTGTCGCCGAGCTTTCCGGGCACTTCGGCCCGAACACGCGGCTTGTCTCCGGCCTGCGTCACCGTCAGGATCAGCTTGCCGTCATCAACCAGAATCGTGTCGCCCTCTTCCAGCATCGCCACAATCTCGGCATGCGGCACCGGGATCGCATCGTCGCGGTCCGTGCTTTCGGCAGCGATCAGGTCATACTCCGCCCGGAAGCCCAGCCGCATCGTCCCACCGGGAAAGCTGCCAACGCGTACCTTGGGCCCCTGCAGGTCGGCCAGCACAGCCAGCGGCTGTCCCGTGGCCGCCTCTGCGGCACGCACAGACTCAAGCGCCTCGCGATGGGCCTCATGCTCCCCATGGCTGAAATTCAGCCGGAAGACATCGACGCCGGCTTCCGCCAGCGCGCGGATTTCCTTGCGCGAGCGGCTGCCCGGTCCAAGCGTGGCAACAATCTTGGCATTCTCACCGCGTAGTCGGTTCTGGCCCATTCTTCATCTCCCCTGCCGCGCGGTGCGCTGGATACGTCATATGCGACTCGCGGCCCGCCCACCAGTCGTCATGATAGCGCAAACATAAATGTCAGGCGACGCCATCCGCCAGAACGGCCAGCGGATCATAATTGAGAATCGGCGCCAGCCAGCGCTCAGCCGTCCGCATGTCCCAGCCCTTGCGGGCGGCATAATCCTCGACCTGGTCCCGCTCGATGCGGCCAACGGCGAAGTACACGCTTTCGGGATGCGCGAAATACATGCCCGACACGCTCGATGCCGGCGTCATGGCGAAGCTGGATGTGAGCGACACGCCAATCTGGTTCTCGGCATCCAGCAGCTTGAACAGCGTCGCCTTTTCCGTGTGCTCCGGCTGGCTCGGATAACCAGGCGCAGGGCGGATACCGCGATACTTCTCTTCGATCAGGTCCTGAGGGTTCAGGCCCTCATCCGGCGCATAGGCCCAAAGTTCCCGGCGCACGCGCTCGTGCATGTACTCGGCCATGGCTTCTGCAAACCGGTCAGCCAGCGCCTTCACCATGATGGATGAATAATCGTCGCCCTTCGCCGCAAAGTCCGCAGCAATGGCTTCAACCTGCGGACCAGACGTCACACAAAATCCACCGATCCAGTCCTCGCCTTCAGGGGCAACAAAGTCCGAAAGCGCAAAGTTCGCGCGCGTGTTGTCCTTCACCATCTGCTGGCGCAGCGTGTGGAACACATCGCCCGTTTCGAGACGGATATCGTCCCCAGCACCATTTGCTTTCCAGAACCCGACAACCGCCTTCGGCTGGAACCACGCCTCGCCAACAAGGCGCTGCATCATGGCTTCGGTATCCCGCCACAGGCCGCTCGCCGCCTCACCGACCACCTTGTCCGTCAGGATCGCCGGATACTTGCCAGCCAGGTCCCAGGCCGAAAAGTAAGGCGTCCAGTCGATGTAACGGGCGAGCGTGGCCAGATCGATATCGTAAAACGTCCGCACGCCGGAATAGGCCGGCACCGGGCGCTCATAGGCGTCCCAGTCGATCTTCATGGCGGCTGCCCGCGCCTCTGCGAGCGGCAGGCGCGGCTTCGGCGGGCCATCCTTGCGCGCATCCCGCATGCGCTGATAGCGCGCCTTGGTCTGCGCCAGGAAGCCGGGCTTGTCCGTCTCGCTCAGCAGGGCACTCACAACGCCCACAGCCCGGCTCGCGTCGGACACATGGATCACAGGCGCACACTGGATCGCCGGCTCGACCTTCACCGCCGTGTGCGCCGGGCTTGTCGTCGCCCCGCCAATCATCAGCGGCTGCGTCATGCCGCGCCGCTGCATCTCTGACGCCACATAGACCATCTCGTCGAGGCTTGGCGTAATCAGGCCCGACAGGCCGATGACATCCACATTCAGCTCAATCGCCGTATCGAGAATCTTCTCCGCCGCAACCATCACGCCAAGGTCGATGATCTCGTATCCGTTACAGGCCAGCACAACGCCGACAATGTTCTTGCCAATGTCATGCACGTCGCCCTTCACGGTCGCCATCAGCACCTTGCCATTGGAGACATCAACCGTCCCGAGACGGATTTTCTCTTCTTCCAGATATGGCTCAAGATAGGCCACAGCCGCCTTCATCACGCGGGCAGATTTCACGACCTGCGGCAGGAACATCTTGCCGGACCCGAACAGGTCCCCAACCACGTTCATCCCGTCCATCAACGGACCTTCGATCACATGCAGCGGGCGCTCGACAGACCGGCGCGCCTCTTCGGTGTCCACTTCGATGAACTCGGTGATGCCATGGACCAAGCTGTGCTCCAGCCGCTTGGCAACCGGCGCCTCGCGCCAGCGCGTATCCTTCTCCTGAACCTTACCCTTCTGGCCGCGAAACGTCTCGGCAATTTCCACAAGGCGCTCGGTGGCATCTGCGTTCCGGTTGAGGATCACATCCTCGACAGCCTCGCGCAGTGCCGGTTCGATATCGTCATAGATATCCAGCTGGCCGGCATTCACGATGCCCATGTCCATGCCTGCGGGGATCGCATAATACAGGAAGACTGAATGCATCGCCCGGCGCACCGGCTCATTGCCCCGGAAGCTGAACGACACGTTCGAAAGCCCGCCCGAGATATGGCAGCCCGGGCACGTCTCGCGGATCACCTTGGCGGCCTCGATAAAGTCCACCGCGTAATTATTGTGCTCCTCGATCCCCGTCGCCACCGCGAAGATGTTCGGGTCGAAAATGATATCTTCAGCCGGGAATCCGACCTCTTCGGTCAGTATCTTGAAGGCCCGCTGGCAAATCTCGACCTTGCGGGCCGCCGTATCCGCCTGCCCTGCTTCATCGAACGCCATCACGACCACAGCCGCGCCATAGGCCAGGCACGCCTTGGCATGCTTGCGGAAAATATCTTCGCCTTCCTTCATGGAGATCGAGTTGACGACCGCCTTGCCCTGAACGCATTTCAGGCCCGCCTCGATGACGTCCCATTTCGAGCTGTCGATCATCACCGGCACACGAGCAATATCAGGTTCGGCCGCAATGAGGTTCAGGAACGTGCGCATGGCCTCGGCCCCGTCGAGCATGCCTTCGTCCATGTTCACATCAATGATCTGCGCGCCATTCTCGACCTGGTTGCGCGCCACTTCCACGGCGTCAGCATAGCGTCCTTCGGTAATCATCTTCCGGAACACGGCAGACCCGGTCACGTTCGTGCGTTCGCCGATATTGATAAAGCGGGTGGAGGCAGATGAAGTCATTTGCGGGTGCGTCCCCTGTCGAGCGGCCAGTTGCCGTCCGGAATGTCAGTGAAGCCCTCTGTGGGCTGATTGTACCAGTAGATCCAGGCCTGGTCGCCGGTCGGCGCGCCATGGTCATCCAGCAGCGGAATTTGTTGTCTTGTATAGAGCGACGTCTCCGGGTCGTCGGTCACGTCCTCGAATGCGTCCATCGCGCCAATGATCGAAATATCGTTCAGCTCATAGCGCACGCCATGGCAAAGCTGCTCGCCGGCGACGACGCCCGGAAAGCCGCCAAGGTCCAGCAAGCGCCCGCGAAAACGGCACGGCCCGAGAAACTTGCCCGACGCTTCCAACGGCAGGTCAGCCGGCATGCCCGCAGCGCCCTGCTTCAGCAGGCCGTAGAACACGAACAGGTCGCCTTTTGTGACCGTTCCGCGCGTCATGATGCCAGCACGAAGGGTTCCAGGCCCGCAAGGCGCATGTCGTGCGAGGTCGGCGCTGGGTCGCGTGGCTTGAGGCCCTCCGTCGCCTTGGCAATCGCCGCAATATGCTCCGGCGTGGTGCCGCAACAGCCGCCAAGGATGTTGACGATCCCGTCCTTCGCCCAGCCGCCCACAGAACCCGATGTCTGGCCCGGCGTCTCGTCATACTGGCCCATCTCGTTCGGCAGGCCGGCATTCGGATAAGCGGCAACCAGCGTGTCCGCGATCCGCGACAGCGACGCAATGTGCGGCCGCATCAGGTCAGCGCCCAGCGCGCAATTGAACCCGATGGCAAACGGCTTCGCATGCCGCACCGAATTCCAGAACGCCTCAACCGTCTGGCCAGACAGCGTGCGGCCCGAACGGTCGGTGATCGTGCCCGAAATCCAGATCGGCAGTTTCTCCATGCCTTCTTCTTCCAGGTCCATGATCGCCTTGATAGCGGCCTTGCAGTTCAGCGTGTCGGTGATCGTCTCGATCAGGTAGAGGTCCACGCCGCCCTCGTTCAGCGCCTGAACCTGCATCCGGTAGGCGTCATACACTTCATCAAACGTGACCGAGCGGTGGCCCGGATCGTTCACGTTCGACGACATGGACAGCATCTTGTTCAGCGGCCCGATCGAGCCAGCCGCAAAGCGCGGCTTGTCGGGCGTCTTCGCCGTCCATTCATCCGCCGCCGCCCGTGCCAGTTTCGCGCCCTCCAGATTGATGTCGCGCACGGCCTCCGCATCCAGCTTGTAATCATCCTGCGCAATCGTCGTCGCCGAGAATGTGTTCGTCTCGGAAATGTCGGCGCCCGCCGCATAATAGGCATTGTGCAGGTCGGTCACGATATCCGGCCGGGTCAGGCACAGGATGTCATTATTGCCCTTCATCTGCCCCTCATGGCCAATGAAGCGCTCACCGAGGAAATCGGCCTCGTCGAGTCCGCGCCGCTGGATCATCACGCCCCACGATCCGTCGAGGATCAGGATGCGCTCCTTGGCGGCGGCTTTCAGCGCGGCAATGCGTTCTGTGCGTGTCATGTCAGGGCCTCATGCAGCCTGTGCAGGCTTTGGTTTCATGCCGAGCAGGCGGCAGGTCGACAATGCCAGCCCCGCCCGGTTCAGCGTGTAGAAGTGAAAGTCGCTGACGCCTTCATCGGCCAGCTTGTGGCACAGTTCGGCGGCCACAGTCGCTGTTACAAGGTCTCGTGTCTCGTCATCGCTGTCGAGCCCGTCATACAGCCGGTCGAGCCAGGCGGGAATCGTCGCCTGCACCATGCCAGCCATGCGCTTCAGGCCGGCAAAGTTGGGCTGAAGCATGATCCCCGGCACCAGCGGCATGGTAATGCCCTTCGCGCGCGCCTTTTCGACAAAGCGCAGGTAAGTGTCCGGCTCGAAGAAGAATTGCGTGATCGCCCGCTTGGCGCCAGCATCCTGTTTCGCCTTGAGGAAGGCGAGGTCTTCGTCCCAGCCCCGGCTGTTCGGGTGGGGCTCCGGGTAGCACGACACCGAAATCTCGAACTTTCCGGCCTCCGACAGCGCCTCGATCAGCTCCACCGAATTGGCAAAGCCCTCTGGATGGGGCGCAAAAGCGGCGCCCATGCCTTCCGGCGGGTCGCCGCGCAGGGCCACGATATGATGCACGCCCGCAGCGGCGTAGGAATCCGCAACGTCCAGCACCTCTGCCCTGGTCGCCGACACACAGGTCAGGTGCGCCGCCGGGCGCAGTGCCGTGTCACTGGCAATCCGCTTCACCGTGTCATGTGTGCGCTCACGCGTGGACCCACCCGCGCCATAGGTCACCGAAACGAATTCCGGCGCCATCGGCTCCAGCCGCTCTACGGTTTCCCACAGGCGCGCCGCCATGGCTTCACTCTTCGGTGGGAAGAACTCGAACGATACGGACGGCGCCGCATGCTTCTGACGGTTGGCAATCGAAAGACTGCTCATGCTTTGGCCTCCTCGGGCGGGCCCGCTTTTTCAGCGACCCATATATTGACCACCAGTCCCGGGCCGGAGGCCTCGGGCGGCGCGAATGAAGCGGGCGCGGACAGTTTCAGCTGCGCATCCTGAGCCCAGGCTTCCATATTGTCGTTCCGCATTCCAAGCCGGTGGTGACCATGCTCGGAGCGCAGGAATTCCAGATCATGGGCGGCAAAATCAACCACGAGCAGGCGCCCGCCCGGTTTCAGCACCCTGCTCGCCTCGGCAATTACCCTGCCCGGTGCATCCATGAAGTGCAGCACCTGATGGATAATGACGAGATCGGCCGACGCATCCTCGAACGGTGCGGCCGTGACATCCCCCTGGCGCACGCGGGCACCCGTGATGCCCGCCCGCTCAAGATTCGCGCGCGCCACGGTCAGCATCTGGTGGCTGAGGTCGATGCCTTCGGCCTCGCGCGCCAGCGGCGCAAAGAGCGCCAGCATGCGGCCCGTGCCTGTACCGAAGTCGACAACCCGCTCGAACGGTCCCGGCCCTGCACGTTCAAGCAGGGCGGCTTCGATGGCCTCATTCGGATAGTGAAGCGACCGGATCGTGTCCCATGTGCCAGCCAACTCGGAAAAATAAGACTCAGCCGAAGTCGCACGCAGGGCCGTCACTTCCTCCAGCTGCTGCGAATCGCGCTGCAATGTCGGCGAATCGACCGCAATCTGCTCGAACAGGGAATCGAGAAAGGCCCGCCCCTCCCCGCGACTGGCCGCGCGATAGAAAACAAACGAGCCCTCTGGCATGCGTTCGACCAGTCCTGCACTCGTCAGGGCCTTCAGATGGTGAGACAATCGGGGTTGAGACTGCGCAAGAACCTGCACAAGCTCGCCGACTGACAAATCTCTGCCACGCAAAAGCGCGAGTATCCGCATGCGCGTTGGCTCACCCGCCGCGCGCAGCCGGTCCAGGATGGGAACGAGATCAGACTTCATATCAGTATATAAACATGGGTTTATATGTTCTGCAATATGCATTTCATGTGTTCATGCAGAATGAATTTACCAAACTATGTGTTGATGGAGCGGTTTCGAATTACCATTCTAACTATCCAACCCAACTCCCAGAGGGCTTTCCTCATGCAATTTCGTTTCCTTGGCGCTGCTCTGACACTGGGTCTTGGTGCGTGCGCTTCCGCACCACCGCCTGAACCCGGCACGATTGCCGACCCCTATGAGGGCTTCAATCGCCAGATGTTCGCATTCAACAATGGCGTCGATCAGTACGCCCTCGCGCCGGCGGCCACCGTATACGAGACGGTCACCCCCTCTTTTGCGCGCGACCGCGTCGGCGATTTCCTCGCCAACCTCAAATCGCCCGTCATATTTGTGAATGACGTGCTGCAGGCTGAGCCAGGGCGCGCAAGCGACACGTTCTTCCGCTTCACCCTCAACACCACGATCGGCCTCGTCGGCCTTTGGGATGCGGCGCATTACTTCGGTCTCGAAGGCCACTCCGAAGACTTTGGCCAGACGCTCGCCGTCTGGGGTGTCGACAGCGGCCCCTATCTGGTCATGCCGATCATCGGCCCGTCCAACCCGCGCGACCTGCTCGGCAAGGGCGTCGATGTCGCATTCGATCCGCTGAACTGGACCGAGTTCGAAGGCCAACCGGATCTTGACGACCAGATTGCCACGGGCCGCCGCGTGCTTGGCGCGCTCAACGCCCGGGTCAAGTTCGATGACGACATCAGAACCCTCAACGAGCAACCCGAGCCGTATATTGCCCTTCGTCGGATCTATTCATCTCAGCGTCAGGCAGACATCCGTAATGGTAAGCCGGTCGATGACGCAGATGCGTACGAAGATCTCCCTGATTTTGACTAATTTGGGAACTATCAGGACGCTTACGAGAAGCAGGAGCAGCCGCTTGAAACGCATTACTACAATAGGTCTGGCCCTGGTCGGATTGACCCTGAGTGCATTGCCTGCAGCAGCAGACGCAAAGACCGAGGCCTATGTCCAGACCAATGCAAGCGAAGTCCTCGCAACGCTGAACGACCCTTCGCTGACCGCTGACCAGCGGACCAAGGCCTTCAGCGTGTATATGGACAAGTTCACTGATCTCGATGCGGTGTCCAATTTCGTGATCGGGAAGTATAGCCGCCGCTTCACGGATGCAGAGCTTGCCGCCTATCGCAAGGCATTCCGCACCTATGCCCTGGCCGTCTATGAAGCCCAACTCGATGACTATCGCGGCAAGGAAGTCATCGTGAAGGATTCCGTTGATCGTTCGGCCGACGATTCGATCGTGAACACGATCATCAAGCGTCAGGACGGCAAGGACATGGACGTTCGCTGGCGCGTACTGAACCGCAATGGCGCCTATCAGGTCGTCGATGTGGCACTCAATCTCGAAGGCAACGTGATCTGGCTCGGTATTGAACAACGCGCCCAGTTTATTGCCCTGCTCGACCGCTCGAATGGATCGGCTGACGTATTAATCAACAAGATTGAGAGCATGACGGCTGACCTCAAATCGTCAAAACGCAGCTGATTGCGGCCAATCCTGCGGAACACCTGCGTCGCTCATGCCTTTCTAGGACAAGGCTGAGGGAACCGGCGGCATGCCCATGATGACAAGACGACTGATCCACTTGCTGGCAGGCCTTTGCCTTATGGCCGCAGTTCCTGCACTCCCATCACATGCGCAGGCCCCCGCCGAGCAGACCCCTGCGCATATCGTTCAAACGGCGAGCGACGCCCCGGACGACAACGCCATCGAAAGCCGCATCGGCGCGATCTTCTCCGAGATCGATTCCCTCAAAAGCGTCGAGGTTGATGTCCGCGAAGGCGTCGTGACCTTGTCGGGTGGCGTCTCCAATTCAGCCGCCGCGACGCGCGCCATCGATATTGCCGGGCGTCTCGTCGGCGTCGTGACGGTGGAGGACAAGATCGACCGGACGCTCGACATCGAAGGCAACGTCTCGCCCCTCGTCGATACGCTCAATTCCCGCCTCAAGAGCTATTACCGGGCGCTTCCCCTGCTCGGTCTCGGCCTCGCGCTTTTCATTGTCATCAGCCTTCTGGGGCACCTGCTCGCCAGCTGGATGTGGCTGTGGCGGCGCCTGCTGCGCAACGTCTTCCTGGCCGAGCTCGTCTCTCAGGCCGTCCGCGTCATCGCCATCAGTATCGCGCTGGTCCTGGCGCTCAGCCTTGTCGGCGCAACCGCCCTGATGGGCACACTGCTCGGCGGCATTGGTGTGCTCGGTATCGCGGTGGGCTTTGCCGTGCGCGACAGTCTCGAGAACTATATCTCGTCCATCATGCTCAGCCTGCGCCAGCCGTTCCGCGCCAACGAACATGTCGTGATCGACGAGCATGAGGGCAAGGTTGTCCGGCTTACGTCACGGGCCACTGTCCTGATGACCCTCGACGGCAATCATCTGCGCATCCCCAATGCGTTGGTCTTCAAGGCCGTTATCCTGAACTATAGCCGCAACCCCGAACGCCGCTTCGAATTCGATCTCGGCGTCGATGCGGAAGATGATCCGGTCGCGGCCATGAAACTGGGTCTGGATACGCTTGATTCCCTGCCCTACGTGCTGAAACAGCCGGGCGCGACGGCCTTCATCCAGACGGTCGGGGATTCAAACATCCTGCTCCGTTTCCAGGGCTGGGTCGATCAGGACCAAAGCGACTTCAACAAGGCGCGTGGCCTCGCCATCAGCGCCACCAAGGACGCGCTGGAAACGGGCGGCTTCACCTTGCCCGAACCCATCTACCGGCTGCGCTTCGACGGGTCGGTCGATGCCGAGCGGATCGCGAAAGGCCTCGGCGCCAACGTGCCCGAGCGGCATAAACCCGAACGCCCCGCAGTGCCCGCCGGCTCCGACGCGCTCAGCGTCACGCCGGACGATCACATCGAGAAAAAGGTCGACGAAGAACGCGCCGAAACCAAGGAGACTGATCTCCTCGATTCCGACAGGCCGGTTGAATAGGGTCTAGCGTCCGAACTTCTTGAACTTCAGGCGTTTCGGGTTCACCGAATCCTCGCCGAGACGACGTTTCTTGTCTTCGAGATAGGACGAGAAATCGCCCTCGAACCATTCGACATGGCTGTTGCCCTCGAAGGCCAGGATGTGCGTTGCCATGCGGTCAAGGAACCAGCGATCGTGCGAGATGATAACGGCGCAGCCGGGGAAGTTGTCGAGGCCTTCTTCGAGGGCCTGCAGCGTTTCCACGTCAAGGTCGTTGGTCGGTTCATCGAGGAGCAGCAGGTTGTGGCTGCCCTTGAGCATCTTGGCGAGGTGGACGCGGTTGCGCTCACCGCCTGAAAGCAGGCCGACCTTCTTCTGCTGGTCGGTGCCCTTGAAGTTGAAGGCGCCGACATAGGCGCGCGACATGACCTGCACACCGCCAAGGTCGATCACGTCAGTACCGCCGGAGATTTCCTCCCAGACGTTCTTGTTCGGATCGAGCTTGTCGCGGCTCTGGTCCACATAACCAATCTTCACAGTTTCGCCGACGCGCAGGCTCCCCGAATCCGGCTTTTCCTGATCGAGGATCATCTTGAACAGCGTGGATTTACCGGCGCCGTTCGGGCCGATCACGCCGACAATGCCGCCCGGTGGCAGTTTGAATTCGAGGTCTTCGATCAGCACGTTTTCGCCAAACGCCTTGTTGAGGCCTTCTGCTTCCAGCACGATACCGCCGAGACGCGGGCCGGGCGGAATGCGGATCTGCGCGGTCATCACCTGCTCGCGCTCTGCCTTGGAGGCCATTTCCTCATAGGCATTGATACGGGCCTTGGATTTCGCCTGACGCGCCTTCGCGCCGGAGCGAACCCATTCGAGTTCCTTGGCCAGTGTGCGCTTGCGGCCGGTGTCTTCGCGGGCTTCCTGCTCCATCCGCTTGGCTTTCTGCTCGACCCACCCGGAATAGTTGCCCTGGAACGGCACGCCGCGACCACGGTCGAGTTCGAGGATCCAGCTCGTGATGTCGTCAAGGAAGTAACGGTCGTGGGTCACGAGGATGACGCAGCCGGGGAAATTGATCAGGTAGTTCTGCAGCCAAGCGACGGTTTCAGCGTCGAGGTGGTTGGTCGGTTCATCCATCAGGATCATGTCGGGCTTCGACAGCAGCAGCTGGCAGATCGCCACGCGGCGCGCCTCACCACCCGAGAGGGCCGACACGTCGGCATCATTCTCGGGGCAGCCCAGCGCCGTCAGCGCCATGTCGATCTTGGAATCGATGTCCCACGCGTCCGCAGCGTCGATCTGCTCCTGCAGCTTCGTCATCTCTTCCATCAGCTCGTCGGAATAGTCTTCGCCAAGCTTCTCGGAGATGGCGTTGAACTGCTCGAGCATCTGCTTTTCAGGGCATTTGGAAGCCACGTTCTCGAACACGGTGAGCGTCGGGTCGAGCTTCGGCTCCTGTGGCAGGTAGCCGACCTTGATGCCGTCAGCGGCCCAGGCCTCACCCTGGAAATCCTTGTCTTCGCCCGCCATGATGCGCAGCAGGGTCGACTTACCCGAACCGTTGACGCCGACGACACCGATCTTGGCGTCAGGCAGGAAGTTCAGGTGGATGTTCTCGAACACCTTCTTGCCGCCAGGATAGGCCTTCGTGAGGCCTTGCATGTGGAAAACAATCTGGGGACCGGCCATGGCGCGTATTCCTGTTCGAACGGGAGGGAGAATGCGCTCTACTCGCGCGCGCGCAGCGGAAAATCAAGCCGTCAATGGCAATGCTATTCCTGAAAACCCCAGCGGATCAGGCCTTCCTGCTCCAGCATTTCCAGCCATGTCCGGTCATGGCTCGGGAATATGGTGACTTCCGGATTGGCCTCCCAGAGGTCGTGCAGCGCCCGTATCTGTTCCTTGATGGCCGTGCGATCCTCGTTGGGGTCCATCACGGCGAACTGGGTGAAGACCGGACGCATGACCAGCTCGTCGAGAGAGGTCATGGACCAGACGATATCGCCGATCATCAGGTATTCATGGCCATTCTCCAGCGTAACGAAGAACATCTGGCTGCCCGCCGTATGGCCGGCCATGGGAATAGCCACGACACCCGGCGCGACCAGCTGAACCGAGCCATCAAGGCGCGGGGAGAGATCGCGCACGGCTGGCGCGAGCTCGCCAATTGCAAACTTCGGCATGGCGGCAATCTGTGGGGCGTTGAGCACAAGCTGCGGCGCCAGCGCCTCCGGCTGGGGGTGACGCGCGATGGCCATGACGTGATCGAGATGCTCGTGCGTTATCAGAACCTGGTCGGCGCGCAGCATGGCCGACGTCAGCTGCTCATAGGCTGCGTCATCGAACGACCAGTCGTCCGGCGCTGCCACCATGTGCTCGGATGTCAGCCTGTCGAGCGCGCCACCAATGATGATTGTCTTGTCCGGATAGACGAGCTGGACGGAATTGTAGCTCGTCTGCCATTTGCCGCCGAACGCCCCGGCGCGCGCCGCCACCATTGGCGCGGAATCCCTGCTGACTTCCAGTACACGCACCTCTGTCGGGAGCGTACCGCCACTCTCGCGCACCATGCTGCGCCATTGCGCGATGTCCATTAGGCCGGGTGCCGACTTGGGCGCATGGCTCAATCCGACAAACAACCACCAGCCTGCAGCCACGGCCACAAGCAGTATCGCTCCGACGATTCCCAGAATCCATTTCAGCATTTTACGTCCTCCCGGGCGTCAGTCTAACAGGGTTCTGAATGAAACGGAATTTGTTTATCGTTCAGGGCCGATAAGGGCCGCCTTGATTCCGGAAGCAAACAGCGTGCAATAGGGTCGGGAGTCCCGCCATGAATGAACCGGCGAAGCAGGCCAGACCGGCCGATGACGACATGAGCCACGCTTCCGGCTGGGACGCGCTGCTGGACGACCTGTTCGGGCTGAATGTCCGCGCGCTGGCCTCCATGTGGGCCATCCTCGCCACGCCGCGCAAAGTGTTCGCGGCGGCGCGTGATGCGGACTGGCTGGGCAAGTACACGCCGTCGATACGGCTCGTGTTCACCCTGATCGCCGCGATGGTCTTCCTGCGCTTCCTGTGGGGCGGCGAGAATAGCGCGCTCCACCAGATGACGAAGTCAGGGCTCACCGATTCCAATGTGCTCGGCTATGGCGACATGGACAAGTTCACGCAGGACTATCTCGGCCTCTGGCTGGTCATGTTCCCGTTCAGCTATTTTTTCGTCCACGGCCTGATGGCCCTTCTGGTGCGCATCTGGGGCAAGGGCACCCGCGCGCCTGTGCGGCTGCGCCTCTACTTCGCGGCCCTGCTGCCAGGCCTGCTGCTCGGTGTCCTGTCGACGGTCGCAATACCACTGATGGATGTCGCCCTGTTCGAACAGACGCTCATGCCGGCCCTTGCCCTGACAGGCCTGATCTATGCGTTGACTGTGTTCAGTGGTCTGCCGTCTACCGTGAGCAAGATAGGCAGAGCATGGCGAGGCATCCTGTTCGCCTGCGTTGCAATCGGCGGCGACCTCTTCATCGCCCTGTCGACCTTCGTGATAGGATATGCTTGGCTCTATGAGCGCGGGCCGGTCTAGCGGGAAGCGCAGGCCCTGGCCGCCGCGTGTTCCTCGTCGGACATGACGCTTTCGAGCCGTTCCAGCTCCAGCCCTGCCCCGGCATTGCCAAGGCGATCAGCTTCGCGGAACCAGTGCCATGCGGCGATGAAATCGGACTCGCCCCAATGGCCGCCGGCATGCGCAATGCCGAGATTGAAGGCGCAGCGACTGTCGCCCAGCCGGGCCCCGCGTGTCCACCATTCGCGCGCGGAATCAAATTCCTGAACGCCGCCCGTCCCCGTCATCATCATGGCGCCAAGATGGGTGATCGCGTCGACCTCGCCATCCTCAGCCGCCAGCAGGAACAGGGTGCGGGCACGCGCCACATCCTTCTCGCCGCCGAGGCCGCGCACCAGCATGAAGCCAAGATTGAAGCGCGCCGTAGGCAGGCCGGTTTCGGCCGCCTGATGGTAATAGGCGCGGGCAGCAGCGAGGTCCTTGTGGACCCCCCGACCGTGATGGAGCATCGTTCCGAAATTGTTGGCTGCGGCCGCATGACCGGCATTCGCCGCCTTACGCATCGCCTCGGCCGCCTTTACAAGCGACTCGCCCCCCTCACTGCCAGCGAGCAGGGCCTGAGCGTGTTCGTAGATGGCGTTCCCCTCATCCATGGGTGTACTTTAATTCACGTCTTCAACCTGACCAGACAGGAAACACAGTTTCGCCACAAATTATCAATCTGTGCGCGATTTCAGGGCTGCGGGATGACTCAAGCCAGATGATCGCTAGTGTGCGCTACAGAACACGCGGAGAGCACCATTGCCTGAATCCCCTACAGTCCTGACGATTGAACGCCTGTATGGCTCGCCTTCCCTGTCAGGCCCGGCGCCACGGGGTGTGAAATTCTCGCCTGATGGACAGCGCGTCACTTTCCTCAAAGGCCGCCCTGACGAACAGGACCGGTTCGATCTCTGGCAATTTGACGTCAAAACAGGCGAGCAGAGCCGCCTCATTGATTCGCAGCTGCTTCAACCTGTCGAAGCAGAACTCTCCGAAATGGAGAAAGCGACGCGCGAACGGAAGCGCATCGCGGGCTCAAAAGGCATCGTTGATTACGATTGGGGCACGGCGGATACGCTGCTTGTGCCGATGGGCGGGGACCTCTTCCTGGTGACACTTGGCGACGGCGCGCCAGACGTGCGCCAACTGACCGACAGTGATGCCTTCGAGACGGATGCGAAGGTCTCGCCGGGTGGACGCCATGCCAGCTTTGTGCGCGACGGGGCACTCTACGCGATTGACCTGCCGAGCGGCGAGGAGACTCGCCTCTCCCCCGCCGCCGAGCCGGGCAAGGCGATTTCGTATGGCGTTGCCGAATTCGTGGCGCAGGAAGAGATGAGCCGGTTCACCGGTTACTGGTGGAGCCCGGACGACCGCTATGTCGCCTATACGCGCGTGGATGAGTCCCCGGTCGATATCATCCCCCGGTTCGACATAGAGGCGGACAAGGTGAGCGTCATCGAGCAGCGCTACCCGCGCGCCGGACGGCCGAATGCCATTGTCGATCTGTTTGTTCGCGACATGGCGACGGGTGAGACTGTTGAGATCAGCTGGCGGAAAGATGAGTGGGGCCCGGCAACGGACCAGTACCTGGCACGGGTCAACTGGCTGCCGGATGAAGAACTGGTCGTCCAGAGCGTCGACCGCGACCAGATCAGCCTCAGCCGCACGCGCTTTGCCAGCCCGGACTGGTCGCCCGCCCCTATGGGCGGAGAGACACAGCCCTGCTGGATAAACCTCAATGGTGACTGGCTGCCCTTCGCGCCTCAGCCTCGCAGCACGCATTCCACGCAACCGGTCCATGTGCTGACGACAACCGAGGCCAGCGGCTATCGCCATGTCGCCTGCATGAACCGGCTCGGTGAGCTTCATGCGGTGACCGAGGGCAATTGGGCCGTCGATCGCGTGCTCGCCTATCGCAAGTCAGATGACGCGGTGGTATTTACGGGCCATGCCGACACGCCTCTCGAACGCCACCTCTACACGGTGTCCCTGCAGGGCGGCGAACCCGTCCGCATCACCGAACCCGGCAAGACGTGGGCGGTCACAATGGCGCCGGACGGGCAGTCCTTTGTCGGCACCAGCTCCTCGCCGGGCCAGCCGCCGCAGGTCGGGCTCTACAAGGCGGACGGATCGCTGATCGCGTGGATCGAGGAGAACCGGCTGGACGCGGCCCATCCCTATGCCCCCTTCCTTACCGATCATTCCCTGCCGGAATTCGGCGCGCTGAAAGCCGAGGACGGGCAGGACCTCTATTACTCCATCCTCAAACCGCCGGGCTTTGACCCCGCCAAAAAGTATCCCGTGATCGTCGAAGTCTATGGCGGCCCGCATGTGCAGACCGTGGTGAATGAATGGTCCCGCGTATCGGACCAGTTCTATGCGGGCGAGGGATACATCCTCTTCCGGCTGGACAATCGCGGCAGCGCCAACCGGGGCAAGACCTTCGAGGACGTCATCTTCCGCCGCACGGGCGGGCCGGAAGTGCGCGACCAGCTGGTCGGCGTCGACTGGCTGAAAGCGCAGCCCTATGTGGACGTGAGCCGCATCGCGATACAGGGCTGGTCATACGGTGGCTACATGACGCTGATGACGGTGCTGCAGGCGCCGGAAGGCACGTTCGCCGCTGCCGCCGCCGGCGCACCCGTCACCGACTGGCGCCTCTACGACACGTTCTATACCGAGCGCTATATGGACACGCCGGACGACAATCCGGATGGCTACGAGGCGTCCAGCGTCTTTCCCTATGTCGACAATCTCACGACACCGCTGCTGCTGATGCACGGCATGGCCGACGACAATGTCACCTTCGACAACACAACCCGCCTGATGGCGGCGCTGCAGGCGAAGGGCAAGACTTTCGAGCTGATGACCTATCCCGGCCAGCGCCACGGCATTCGCGGCGAGACGCTGCAGGTGCACCTGATGAAGACGCGCATGGCGTTTCTGGAGCGGCATTTGGGAAGTCACATAAAGTGAAGAGACTAGCATTCACACTGGCCGCTCTACTGTCGCTGCTCGAACTGACACTTCTATTCGGTGGATTTCGAATCTTACTTTCAGAGCGGCGCGTTCCAAAAGGCGAAGTCATTCCTGTGGAGAGCCACGAGATAGCCGGGCAAGACGTTTTGGTGTGCAGTTACTTTGATGGCCGAGCGATCAGGCAATCAGTTTTTTGGTACTCAGCTAGCAACATCATGGGCAGAGATTCCTGCCGCTTCTTCATTAAAGAGACTTAGCAATGAGCATGCCCTTCAGAAGAATCCTTCAATCATGATCAAACCCTGGAAAACCCTTGAGAGCCACCAGACCTTCAAGGACAAGTTTCTGTCGCTGCGCACTGACAAGTGCGAGCGCGATGACGGCCATGTCGTGCCGACCTATCATGTGCTGGAATTCACCGAATGGGTGACGCTGATACCCATAACGGATGAAGGCAATGTGGTGTTGATCCGCGAGTATCGCCATGCGGGCGGCATCGTGCTGCTCGGCGTTCCCGGCGGTGTGATGGATCCGGGCGAGACGGACAAGGAAGCGGCGGGGCGGCGCGAGCTGCAGGAAGAGACTGGATATACGGCGCGCGAGATGGTGCATGTCGGGACCTGCTTTGCGAACCCGGCGCTGCAGAATAATCAGGTGCATTATTTCCTCGCCACTGGCTGCACGAAGACGCATGCGCAGTCGCTCGACCCGAACGAGGAGATCGAGGTGCTGGAAATGCCGTATGAGGAATTTCTCGCCTATGAAAACCTCGATGCCCAGCATGGCCTTCACGCGGCGGCATTGTTTTACACCGAGCGCTATTTCGGCAAACATCCCGGCAAGCGCCCCTGAGGGCCAGCACCACGAGGAAACAAGATGCCAGCCTTCCAGCCCACAGCCGACCAGTTCCGCGCCTTCCGAGATGACCCCTATGACGGCCCCGTCGCGCAGGTGAACCTGCTCAAGTTCCGCGTGAAGGCAGAATACGGCCCGGACGACCCCGAGCATGGCGAGGCGATCAGCGGCGAGGCGGCCTATAGGCGCTATTCCGAGGCCTTTACGGAAGCGGCGAAAGAAGTCGGCGGCTCGACCCTGCTGCTGGCATCGACCGAACGCTACTTCATCGGACAGGGCGACTGGGACGGCGTGCTGGTGAATCACTTCCCCACGCGGCAGGCCTTTATCGCAACGCTCAATCACAAGGACTACAAATCAATGTCGCGCCACCGCGAGGCGGGCCTCCTCTGCCAGGAGCTGATCGTCACGCGGCCGAGCTGGGTGAATGGAGAGAAAACATGAGCGGCTATGAAGTCTACGGTGCGCTTGGCTCGCCCTATTCGATGAAGGTGCGCGCGGCGATGCGGGCGAAGCGCCTGCCTCACACATGGACAGGCATGACGGGCGAGGAACGCGGGCAGATCATGCCGAACGTCAAGGCGCCGGTCATCCCCGTCATCAAGCGCCCGGATGGGACGTGGACGAATGATTCCACCCCCTTCCTGCTCTCGATCGAAGCCGAAGGCCGCCCCCTCCTGCCGCCGGATCCGGCCCAGCGCTTTGCCTGCCTCCTGCTGGAGGACATGGCCGACGAATGGTTCATGAAGGCCATGTTCCATTACCGCTGGTTCTATGAGGACGACGCCAAATGGTGCGCCAACTGGCTGATCTTTGACACGTTGCCGAATGGTGGGCGCGCCGCCGTTGAAGAGACGGCGGCGGGCATCCGCGCGCGTCAGATTTCGCGCATGGCCCTTGTCGGCTGTACGCCGGAAACGGCGCCGCTGATCGAGGCGAGCTGGAAGCGGGCGAACCGGGCGCTGGAAGCCATGGCGCTCGGGCCGACGCGCTTCCTCTTCGGCGACGCGGTCTCGCTCGCTGACCTCGGCTTCTACGGGCAGCTGAAGGTCATGTCCTATGACCCCACGCCGATGGCCTGGCTGCGCGCCGAGACGCCTTACCTCTATCGCTGGCTGGACCATGCCGATGATGCGGGCGGCATTGAAGGCGGCTGGGCGGATAGCCTCAGCGAACCGGTGAAGGACCTGTTGGCGATCTGCGGCGACACCTACCTGCCTTTCCTGCAGGCCAATGTGGAGGCGATGGCGGCGGGGGCGGAAACGTTCAGCCTGCCGGTCGAAGGCGGGCGCTATGAGCAGGGCGTGTTCAAGTATCAGGCAAAATGCCTTGAGGCCCTGAAGCGCGAATGGGCCGCACTGGACAGCGATGCCAAGGCAGCCCTTTCTGCCGCCATTGGCAAAGGAGCCTACCTGCTTGACTGACACAACATCGCCGATCAGCCGGCTGCTGCATTACCGCACCGAGCACCTTGCAAAGGGCGAGGCGGTGGCGCTGCCTATCCATGCCTCATCCACCTTCCACCTGCCTGGTGACCCGGATGGCAGCCATTTCTATGGCCGCAACGGCAACCCGACCGTGGAAACGGTCGAGGCCGAAATCGGCATCCTGGAGGCGGCGGACGTGGTCTGCTTCCCATCCGGCATGGCGGCGATTGCCTCGGTTTTCTATTCGGTGCTGCGGCCGGGCGACACGATTCTGGTGCCGTCCGATGGCTATTACAATGTCCGCAACCTGCTGGGCGCCCAGTTCGAGCCCATGGGCGTGACCATGCGCACCTGTCCGACGGCGGAGATGGCCGAGGCGGATCTCAAAGGCTGCAAACTGGTGCTGATAGAGTCGCCGTCCAATCCTGGCCTCGCCGTGTGCGACATCGCAAAAGTCGCCCAACGCGCGAAAGCGGAGGGCGCGCTGGTCATGGTCGACAACACGACCGCATCGCCGCTGATCCAGCAGCCGCTCGACCTTGGCGCCGATTTCAGCGTCATGTCGGACACGAAGGCCATGGCGGGTCATTCGGATGTGCTGTGCGGCCATGTGGCGACGCGCGACGCGAAACTCTTCGAAGGCGTGAAGACATGGCGGCGGCTGGCGGGGGCGATTGTCAGCCCGTTTGATGCCTTCCTGCTGCACCGGGGGCTCGCGACCGTGGAGGTGCGCCTCGCCCGGATGAACGCCAATGCGCTGGGCGTGGCCGAGGCTGTACAGGGCCATCCAGCCGTGAATGCCGTGCATTACCCCGGATTGGGGAATGACCCGTTTCATCAGGTGGCATTGAAGCAAATGAACGGTTTCGGGCCGATTGTGAGTTTCGAGCTCGCCGACAAGGCGAGTGCCGAACGCTTCATTGCGGACTGCCACATGCTGTCGCCGGCCACCAGTTTCGGCGGGGTCCATTCGAGTGCGGAGCGCCGGGCCCGATGGGGCGACGACGTGCCGGAGGGCTTCATCCGGTTTGCCGCAGGCATTGAGCCGACCTCTGATCTTGTGGCCGCCCTGACACAGGCCCTCGATACACTGTCCTGAGACGGACCGGTTATCGTGACAGGCCGCCAAATCTGGTATAGTTCTTGCGAATTGCAGGTGGGAACCACGCAATGAAACGTCTTAGTATAGTACTCTTTTTTGTTCTGGTCGCTGGTGTGACCTGGGGTTGGTTCAAATTGAACCAGCCGGCCGCACCGTTGGAGCGCACCGAACCGCTGCGCATTTCGCAAGGCGTGATCATTGGCGGTATCGACCACGACAATCCGGCCATCCAGGTTTACAACGGCCTGCCCTATGCCACCGCGCAGCGCTGGAGCGCGCCGGATATACCGCCGCAATGGGGCGCCATTCCCCGTGATTCCCGCACATTTGGCCCCGAATGCCTGCAAGGCCGTGACAGCCTCGCCGGCTTTGTCGACGACATCCTGAAGGGCAATGGCCTGCCCTGGTGGAAACGGTTCGTGGCCGAGAAGTATCTCGCGGCACAGCCCGCCCCGCAGGAATCCGAAAGCTGCCTCTTCCTGAATGTCCGCACAGGCAACATGAACGGCACCGAACCAGCGCCTGTCATGGTGTGGATCCATGGCGGCGCGCACAAGGCCGGCTCGGGCTCCTCCAGCTTCTATCAGGCGAACGGCCTTGTCGAAAAAGGCGTCGTTCTGGTCACGATCAATTACCGTCTCGGCGCCCTCGGCTATCTCGCCCATCCGGCGCTGACGGAAGTTGATGGCACATCCGGCAATTACGGCCTGATGGACCAGATGGCCGCGCTCAAATGGGTGCGCCAGAATATTGCGAGCTTTGGCGGCGACCCGGACAATGTAACCGTGTTCGGTGAGAGCGCAGGAGCCCAATCGATCAGCGAACTCATGGCGTCACCCATGTCGGCCGGCCTGTTCGACAAGGTGATCCTCGAAAGCGGATCGAGCAGCGGCAACGCCATCCACCTGTCAAAATCCCCGCTCGCCAGTGTGCGCAGCGCCGAGGATGTCGGCACCGAATTCCTCTCCACCCTCGCCCCGCCTGCCGCGACCGCCGCTGACCTGCGCGCAATTCCGGCCGCCGCGATCATCTCGCGGGCGAAGGTGCGCAGCGACTTGGACGACTACTTCCTGCCGGTCGTCGACGGCAAGATCCTGCCCGAAATGATCGGCAAGGCCATACGCGATGGTGAAGTGCCCCACTTGCCGATGCTGGCCGGCTACAATGCCGATGAAGGCACGCTATTCTATGAGGATATCAAATCGCCGACGCTGCTGGCGGGCCCGATGACCGGCACGCTGGACGAACGCGAAGAGATGCTGGCCGACGTGTACGGAGCCAATCCCGCCAAGGCGCTGCAGTCGCTCTATGGCATGGAAAGTCTGGAGACCTGGGACCGCGGCGCAGTCGACATGCTGGGCGACGACGTGTTCGGCGTGCACATGCGGTTCATCGGCAAGCATAATGCCGATATGGGCCAGCCGACCTGGATGTACATTTTCTCGCGCGTGCCACCATCAAAACACCAGACGCTCGGCGCCTATCATGCGGCCGAAGTGCCGTTCGTGTTCGGCAAGCCATTCCCGCTGCTGCCGGTCACGCACAGCGACGACAAGCTGGCCGAGACGATGATGACCTATTGGACCAATTTCGCGAAGACAGGCAATCCGAACAGCAATGGCGTGCCGGTATGGCCACCCTACACGTCCGAAACGGATACGTGGATGGAGCTGCACTATCCGTTGGAGCCGCACCGCGAATTGCGCGCCCGCAAGCTCGACATTCTGGAAGAGAAGCTCAACGAGCGGATCGACATGGTGACCGAAGTGCTCGCCCCGCGCGACATGGCGCTGAACGTGGACCCGCTGGCCGCCGTGTCAGGCGATGAGGAGGCTGTTGCAGATAGCAACTAGGCCTGCCTGATCGATCTCATCGAACGCGTCGAGCGACGTTGAATCCACATCCAGAACGGCCGCCAGTTTGCCCTCGGCATCAAACACCGGCACGACGATCTCGGAATTCGAGGCTGAGTCGCAGGCAATGTGACCCGGGAAGGCGTGCACATCCGCCACGATGATCGGCTCGCCCGTCGCCGCGACATGGCCGCAGACGCCCTTGCCGAACGGAATGCGCAGGCAGCCCAGCGTGCCTTGGTAGGGCCCAACCACAAGTTCGGCCGGCTTCAGCGGGTCGACCACATAGAATCCCGTCCAGAAGAAACGCGGCGCCATGGCCTGCGCCAGGATACAGGCAGCCGTGGCATAACGGGCCGTCACAGAGGTTTCACCCGCCACGACGCTGTCGATTTCGGCCTTCAACTCGCGATAGTGTTCTGCCTTGTCCATATTCTGCCTCATCCTTGCCGTGGAGCGGCTATATCGGGTGAATGGGCCGACAGGGCAATAGGTCGTTGAAGCGGCGCGCGACCTCTGGAATAGTCTGCCACACGCGCAGGCAAACGGGGTGCCTGGAGCAGGAGGGACGATTCGTGAGATTGCCGGTCCGGATGGGAGCTTTGCTCGCGCTTTTCTGCGCGCTGGCCTCGCCCGTGGGACTCGCGCAAAACACGCTGCCGGACATGACGCCAGCCCCGGCGACTGGCGGCCTGCATGATGATGGCGGCGACGCCTATATCGATGACGACTATGCCTATGATGAAGACGACGATTACGGCCCGCAGACCGATCTCGATGCGCTGGACCAGGCCCATGCAGCCTACCTGAACAAGACGGACCTGCAGCTCAAGCGGCCGGAATATGACGCGCCTCCGGAAGACATCAGGCCACCGAAGCCGCCGCCACGCTGGTTGCAGGCGATCTTTCAATTCCTCAGCACTCTTGGGCCGATCCTGCAGGTTGTCTTCTTTATTGCCGTGGGCCTTGTGGTGGCGGGCGTGCTCTATTTCCTGTTCGGCGAGGCGATCCGCGTGCGCTTTGGTCGTGACGGAAAGGGAAAGGTGGACAATCCGGACGACGTGCTGCCGGACCTGCGGCCGGACGCCAAGGAGGCGCTGACCCTGCTGGAAGAGGCCGACGCGCTGGCGAGAGAAGGCAAGTTTGCCGAAGCGGTTCACCTGCTGCTTTTCCGCTCGATCAACGATATCCAGCAGCGCCTCGAAGGCGGCGTGCCCCACTCGTTGACAGCGCGCGAGATCGGCAGCCTGCGCCACCTGCCGGAGCGGGCAAAACGCGGGCTTGGCCCGATCATCCAGATCGTGGAGCACAGCTTCTTCGGGGGGCGCGAGGTGGACGCGGCGGGCTGGAAGACGGCGCGCGAATCCTATGAGCATTTTGCCTTCGGTGAGGGCTGGGCATGAGCGGAACGAACACAGGCTCTCCCTTCGCGGCGCGGACCGTGGCGATCATGCTGACGATTGCGATTGTCTCGTTCGGCGCGGTGATGGTGCTGGCAGGCTGGTCACCGGAACTTCGCGACCGAAATCATGCAGGCGAACATCCCTTCTCGACCTCGGCCATCGGCTACAATGGCTTTGTCCAGCTGCTGGAGGATCAGGGCTATCCTGTCGAAGTCTCGCGGCTGGAAAGCCGGCTGACCAGTCGCGACTGGGGCGTGATGGTGCTGACTTTGCCAGCCTGGGGCGCCGGCGATCTTGAGAATACAGTGCTGCAACCAACCACGCTGATCGTGTTGCCCAAATGGAACGGCGAAACCGACCCGTTCAACAACAAGCGTCAGCGCGACACCAAGTTTACCGATGCCAGCGCCGTGAACGACCTGCTGGGCAAGCTGAACGTGACCGGCGAGATCGGCCGGATCGACGTGCCGCGCCTGACCGAGACGCCGTTTGGCGACATGAAGCTGAAGCCTGACGTGAAGATGCAGGTGATCAAATCCGACACGCTGATCGAGCTGGCCGGAACCGAGGACGGCATCCTGCTGGGCAAGATGCCTGACAGCGACATCTATATCCTGGCTGACCCCGACATGCTGAACACGTTCGGCCTGGCAGACCGCGAGAATGCGCGCTTCGCCGTGCAGCTGATGGACTGGATGCGCTACGACGAGGCCGAACCGATCATCTTTGACGCGACGCTTCACGGCTTCGTCCGCTCTCAAAACCTGATGCAGATGATGTTCGATATTCCCTATGTCGGCGCGACACTTGCGGCGCTGGCAGCGGCCTTCCTGCTCGGCTGGGCCGCGCTGGTGCGCTTCGGGCCGACGGTGCGGGATGGCCGCGTGATCGCGCTGGGCAAGCAGGCGCTGGTGGACAATTCGGCGGGCCTGTTCACGATGTCACGGCGGGAAACACGCATGGCCCCGGGCTATCTGGCCATGATGCGGCGGCGAGTGGCGCGCGAGATCGCGGCGCCCAAGACGATGACCGAGGCGCAGCTGTCGGACCTGTTCGACCGGCTCGGCCCCGAAGAACAATCCGGCAAACGGTTCTCGCAAATGGAGGCGGGCCTCAGAGGCCCCTCCGCCAGCCGCGAGGAACTGATGACAAAGGCCCGCGAACTCTATCGCTGGCGACGTGACATTCTCAGGAGAGGCACACATGAACGTAAGTGACATCAAGGACCTGGCGGCGAAGATACGCGGCGAGGTGCGCAAGGCTGTGGTCGGCCAGGACACGACGGTCGACATATTGCTGACGGCGCTGTTCTCGTCGGGCCATGTGCTGCTGGAAGGCCCACCCGGAACGGCGAAGACCCTGCTGGCGCAATGCTTTGCCAAGGCGATCTCGCTGGACTTCGGCCGCATCCAGTTCACGCCGGACCTGATGCCGGGGGATGTTCTGGGTACGAACCTGTTCAATTTCCAGACCAATGAATTCAGCCTGACCAAGGGGCCGATCTTCACCGACCTGCTGCTGGCCGACGAGATCAACCGGACGCCGCCGAAAACGCAGGCTGCCCTGCTGGAAGCGATGCAGGAACGCAAGGTGACGATCGACGGCGACACCTATCCGCTGAACCCGCGCTTCACGGTGATCGCGACGCAGAACCCGATCGAGCAGCAGGGCACCTATCCCCTGCCCGAGGCGCAGCTCGACCGTTTCCTGTTCAAGCACACGCTGGCCTATCCGAGCCGCGAGGAAGAGTTTGCCATCGTCGCGCAGCACGGCACGCGCACCGGCATGAACACGCCAGCCTCGTTCGGCATCGAGTCTGCCATCAGCGCGGCGGAGCTCGACACGGCGGTGGATACGGTCGCCGGGGTCAAGCTCAAGGATGACATCATCACCTATATCGTCGACCTGATCCGGGCGACGCGGGAGACACCCGCGCTGGAGACCGGCGCGAGCCCACGGGCGGCGGCAGCGCTGGCCACGGCGGCGCGAGCACGCGCGGCGATTGACGGGCGCGACTTCGTGATCCCGGATGACGTGAAGACGCTGGCCCTGCCCGCGCTGCGCCACCGCATCCTGCTGTCACCCGGCGCCGAGATCGAGGGCAAGACGACCGACGAGACGCTGGCGGGCATTATCGAGCAGACGGCGGCGCCCCGGTGATTTCGCCAACGCCCCGCGCGATCTTCCTGATGCTGCTCGGCGTGCCGCTGATGCTGGCCGTGGCGCTGATGGCGCCTGCCCTGTGGATCCTGTCCGCAGGCTGGATTGTCGGCGTGGGCGCGCTGATCCTGCTAGACGCGATGATTGGTGCGTCGCTGCGAGCCTTTGAGGCGGAGCTGGACGTGCCGCCGGTGCTCTATGTCGGCGGGAGTGATCCGCTGCCACTGGTGCTGCGCTTTCGGGAGGGACCGCTGCCGCGCCGGGTGCAGGTGCAACTGGAGACGAACGCGATACTGGAAGACATTGCCGTGAAGGGCCTGCGCGGCTGGGAAGGCAATGAGCGGCCCTATGAATTTGACCTGACACCGAAGCTGCGGGGCATGGCGAAACTGGTGCGCCTGTGGAGCCGCTGGCAGGGGCCGCTGGGCCTGGTGCAGAAGCGGCACATACTGGAACTGGACCGGGACATTCCGGTGACGCCGAACATTCGCTGGGTGAAGGACGAGGCGATCCGGCTGTTTTCGCGCGATGCGGCCTTTGGCATCAAGACACAGATCGAACGGGGCGATGGCAGCGAGTTTGATGCCCTGCGCGAGTTTTCAAGCGGCATGGACCGGCGGGCCATCGACTGGAAACATTCGGCGCGCCATCGCAACCTGCTGGCCAAGGAATTCCGGACTGAGCGCAACCACAACATCGTTTTCGCCTTCGATACCGGGCGGCTGATGAGCGAGCCGCTGGGCGGCGTGCCGAAGATTGATCGGGCGATCAATGCGGGCCTGCTGCTGTCCTATGTCTCGCTGCGCCAGGGCGACCGGACCATGTTCTATGGGTTCGATTCCCGGCCCGGCCTGACGACCGGATTCCTGAGCGGGCCGCGCGGCTTTCCCAAGGCGCAGGGCATGGCGGCGGGCCTGGAATATTCGACGCAGGAAACAAATTACACGCTGGCCCTTTCCACGCTGGCGAGCCGGCTGGAGCGGCGCAGCCTTGTCATCATCTTCTCGGATTTCGTCGATACGATCTCGGCCGAGCTGATGCTGGAGAATGTGAAACGGCTGACCGACCGGCACCTTGTACTGTTCGCAACCTTCGAGGACGCGGCCCTGTCGGGCATGGTGGACGCGCCGCCGGAGGAAACGCTGGACGTGACGCGCGCGGTGATCGCTGACGGCCTGCTTGCGGAGCGGGACGTAGTGTTCCGGCGCCTGCAGCGGATGGGGGTGCAGATCATAGAGACGACGCCGGAGGCTTTTGGCGGCGCGCTGATATCGCGCTACCTGCAGATCAAGCAGAGGGACATGCTGTGAGAGGCGACACGCTGAAATCCTACCGCTTCCGCGAGGAGCGCGAAGCGGACTGGCGCAAGCTGGACCTGATCCTGACGCGGGCGGAGAATAGCGGCGTCAACGCGCTCTCCGATGACGAGATGACGGCCCTGCCCCGGCTCTACCGGCAGGCGGTGAGTTCGCTGTCGGTCGCGAAGTCGATCTCGCTGGACCAGAACGTGATCATCTACCTGGAGAGCCTGTGCACGCGGGCCTACTTCTTCGTCTATGGCGCGCGCACGACGCTGGGCGAGCGGATCATGGACTTCCTGCGGCGCGGCTGGCCGGAAGCCGTGAGCGGCGCGGTGGGGCCAACCTTGCTGGCTTTCCTGTTCTTCTTCGGCGGCATCGGACTCGCCTTCTTCCTGTGCATGCAGGACATGGACTGGTTCTGGACCTTCCATAATGAAAGCCTGTTCGACGGGCGCAATCCGGATGCGACGGTCGAGTATCTGCGCTCGACGATTTACACTGATCCGAATGATCATGGGCAGAGCGATCTGGCCGCGTTCTCGGGATACCTGTTCAACAATAACGCGCAGATTTCGCTGTTCGCCTTTGCGCTCGGCTTTGCGTTCGGCCTGCCGACGGCGTGGCTGTTGCTTTACAATGGCGTGACCATCGGGTCGCTCTATGCCGTGTTCTGGCAGAAGGGCCTTGGTTACGAGTTCACAGGCTGGCTGATGATCCATGGCGTGACGGAACTGTTCGCGATCACGCTGGCGGGCGCGGCGGGATTCGTGATCGGCGGGGCGGTGGCGTTTCCGGGGCGGATGACCCGGCTCGCCTCGGCGCGGGCGGCGGGGCAAAAGGCGGCGACCATGGCGATGGGCTGCGTGATCATGCTGGTGATCGCCGCGCTGCTGGAAGGCTTCGGCCGGCAGCTGATCAATTCCGACGTGGCGCGCTACACGATTGCGGGCGTGAGCCTGTTCCTTTGGTTCGCCTATTTCTACCTGCCGCGCGCGGGGCGTGACACATGACGAACACGGCTGTTCCTCCCGGCCGGCCGGGCATCAGCATGGAGGCGGCCCAACGCCGCCGGGCGCGCATGGCCGAGCAGATGCGCGTGGGCAAGATGACGCGCACGCTGGTGACGCCGGAAGGCGCTGAGATAAGGCTGAAGCTGGCCAGTGTGGCCGAGCGCGCCGGGGCCTTTGCCATCGACGTGGCGATCCAGTGGGCCATTGTGATCGGGGTGCTGCTGGGCATGATTTTCACCATGGGCGCGATGGGCATGGAGCAGGCGAATTTCGCCTTTGCCTTCTGGATGGTGTTCTACTTTTTTGTGCGGAACTTCTATTACATCTTCTTCGAGATTGGCCGGAAGGCGGCGACGCCAGGCAAGCGGGCGCTGGGCCTGAGGGTGGCGACACGCGATGGCGGGCGGCTGACGGCGGATGCCGTGCTGGCGCGCAATTTCATGCGGGAGGTGGAGCTGGGCCTGCCGCTGCAATTCGTTCTGATGGGACTGGGCAGCGACCAGATCGGCGGATGGATGGCGCTGTTCGGGCTGTGCTGGTCCTGCGTGTTCCTGTTCTTCCCGGTGTTCAACAAGGACAAGATGCGGGTGGGCGACCTGCTGGCCGGGACGTGGGTGATCAAGGCGCCCAAGGCGCAGCTGATGAGCGATATCACCTCTGCGATCACGATGCCGGAACAGGGCGCGCGCTTTGCCTTCACGCCGGCGCAGGCGGATGCCTATGGCATTCATGAGCTGCATGTCCTGGAGGATGTGCTGCGCCAGTCCACGCCTGAAATCAAACAGCAGGTGGCCGGGCGAATCCGCGACAAGATCGGCTGGGCACGGACGGCGGGCGAAACGGACCTCGCTTTCCTGGAGGCCTATTATGCGGCCCTGCGCAAGCGGCTCGAACAGCGCATGTTGCTGGGCGAGCGGAAGACCGACAAATTTGATACGGGGCGATAGGGTTAGGACCCTCACCTCCCATTGCTGCGCAATGGGCCCCTCCTCTCCCAGAGGGAGAGGGGTTCAAGGGGGCAGGGCCTAGCCCGGCGGGGCGGTGGCCTTGTAATGGGCGGCGGCGTTGAGAAATTCGGCGTCGGCGCGCAGGTCAGGGTCGAGGCGCTGGCGGTTGAGACCCGGAACATTATCGAAATTGAAGGGCACGGGGCGCTTGGCGCCGGCAGCGCGGCGCCGGGCGAGCCAGCGGGCAAGACGTTTGGCGTGGGCGTCGGGGTGATTGATGACATCCTGCAGGGCCATGATGCGGGCCAGAAGCCTTGCACCTGACTGCGGAGCCCGCGGGGGGCGTTGCGGCTTGGGCGGAAGCGACGGGCCGTCGAGAAAGCGGATGCGGGGGCCTTGGGGTTTCGGTGCGGAGCCGAGGGGTTCTGTGAAGCGGAATGCGGCCTTGCGGGATGCCGCCCCTGCCTGCGCTGGGGACACGGGAGATGGGTGAGTGGGAGCGTTAACCGCGTGGCCGGAGGGTCCGGCTTTCGCAGGAGGCACGGACATTTCAGGTGCAATCAGGTAGAGTAGACGCCGGGCCATGGCTTCGCCGGGTTTGAGGACTGCCAACACTTTCGCGGCAAGGCCGCGTGGCAGGACGTCGAGGGCTTGACCGAAGAAGGCAAGGGCCATGGCCACGATCGAGCCGAGGCGCAGCCAGCTCTCGGGCGCCACAATCTCCATGTCCTGATCATCGAGTGGAAACATGCCGGTATTGTAGGCATGGTTTTTCAGGGGGCGGAGAGAGCGCCCTCTTTCCTGCAATTTGTCCTGCACCCAGACGAGCGCGAAGGATGCGTGACTGCGTCCACGACGCCAAAGATTTCTCAGGATGCGACTAGCGAGCACCGCCCAATGCGATTGCAGAGGACTTTATAACATACTCAAATAAAAGTTTATCATCGTTTCTATTCCAATCGCCGATACCGAACCACGCTTGAACAGCATCCTGCACTACTATCGGAGCAACAGTTGTCTTGTTGATAAGCTGATCCATTTCGCCACTCTTCACCTCACGAATTGGCTCAAGATCAATATCTACGATATTGTATACGCCGCTATCATTCAGCTTGAAGTATGGCCTAGGGATTTCGCCTATATTGTCCGTATAGTTATCAATTATGGGCCAACGTCCATGCCAGATCAATGCATCGAGGGTTAGCACCCCTAACCATGGCGAAGAATGCAGCAATGACTCTCGTTTGAACTCACCTTCGCCAACCAGATCCCGCCAGACGGCGATGTAAAGCTCGCCCCCGTGCCGAATGTTCAGCACCTGGCCAATCGCATATTTTGAATCTTGTACAGGGATCATAAAGATGTCCCCCAGCTTGGCTCTTATCTTCACTTATTTGCCTTTCCGCTCATAGTTTGTCCTGTACCCAGTCGCGGGTGAGGAAGCCGTCGATGACGTCGCAGACGAGGCCGAGTTCGATGAGGGCGGTGGCGAAGCGGGCGGGGTCGACGAGGGGTTTGAAGACGGAGCCGGCCTCGAACTGGTTGGGGGCTTCGAGGGCGAGGGTCATGTGGCCATCCTCGAACACGCCGCGCAGCTTGCCGCCGGAGAAATGGCGCTCCAGCGCGATGAGGCGTTCGAGGCGGTCGGGCGTGAGCAGGATGCGGGCTTCGACCTGGTCATTGGAATAGACGGTGAAGGCCTTGTCGAGCTCGGCGGAGATGAGGCGGACCTTTGTAAGGTCTTTCGAGGCCTTGCCGCGTTTCCACCAGCGCGACCGGGCGAGGAGCGTGCGACCGAGGAAGCGTTGGGGATATTCGACATGGAAGAGGAGGCCCTGGAAGACGGTGCCGCCATTGTCGCCGCTGGTTTCGAGGCGGCATTCGACCAGGGCGAAATTGGCGTCGGCGCGGGTGCCCTTGATGAGGTCTTCGAAGGCACGGGAATCGTGGCCCGGCAGGAGGCTGGCGCTTTCGAGGATGTCGTAAGCGGGGGTCGGGCAGTCCGGGCCGGAGGCATTGGAGCTGCCGAAGCTGGCGCTGCCGAAGGGCGTGGTGACGCGTGTCTGGCCACCGCGTTTGCGTTTCTTCGCGGTCTTGGCGCCCGGCGTGCCGTATTTCTTCTGGTAGGCGCGGCCGACGGCGACGAAGCTTTTCAGGTCGGTGATGCGGGAGACGTCGGGCGAGAGGGTTTCGTAGGTAAAATCGAAGCATTGGCAGGCGGCGCCGAGGACGAGCTCCTTCGTGGTGGCCTTCATATGGTAGACCTTGAGCCAGTCGAGCCCCGCGACGAGGACGACGGAAATGCCGGAGCCGAAGAAGAGCACGATGGGCCAGCCGCCGAACAGAAACGGGTATGGCACCGACAGGACCAGCAGCAGGAGCATGGGGAGCAAACCGGCGATGATGGTCTTGCGCCAGGCCTTTTTGACGGTGGTGCGCCGGTCGGCCTCGCGGGCCTGAAGGGCGGGCGCGAGGGTTTCGCCCCAGATGCGCGGACCGGAGAAGAATTCGGGCCGTGTGAGCGCAATCGCTTCCAGTGCAGGCACTTTAACGGGCTGGCCCGAAGCATCATATGCGAGTTTAACCATGCCCTGCCCCTCTAGATGCCTGTTTTTATAGCATCTGCACGCCCTGTTTGAGCAAAAAATTCACGGTTGGCCCGTTGACGTGCGCCTCCGGCCCTCCTACTTCCGCTGCAGCGTTGGCAGTCGGAACGGGTGAGTGCTAACAGTGCCCTCCGTTCCTGAGCCAACGCCCCAGATTCAACCCCGAACCTACGTAGAAAAGCGAGAGGCTCAATATGAAACTTCGTCCCCTCCACGACCGCGTTGTCGTGCGCCGCGTCAAGGAAGAAGAGAAATCCAAAGGCGGGATCATCATTCCCGACACCGCCAAGGAAAAACCACAGGAAGGCGTCGTTGTCGCCGTTGGCGCAGGCCTTCTTGATGATAACGGCAAGCGCATCCCGCTCGACGTGAAAGCGAAAGACCGTGTCCTGTTCGGCAAATGGTCCGGTACCGAAGTCACGGTCGAAGGCGAAGAGCTGCTGATCATGAAAGAGAGCGACATCATGGGCGTGCTGGACGCCAAATAGGCTCCCGCCCCTGCTGCGATCTCCTGAAATTCCAAACCATTCAAAGAGGTAACTCACTATGGCTGCCAAAAATGTAGTTTTCGGCTCCGACGCCCGCGAAAAGATGCTCAAAGGCGTCGACACGCTGGCTAACGCCGTGAAAGTCACGCTCGGCCCTAAAGGCCGTAACGTCGTCATCGAAAAATCCTTCGGCGCACCGCGCACCACGAAGGACGGCGTCACCGTCGCCAAAGAAATCGAGCTTGAAGACAAGCTGGAAAACATGGGCGCACAAATGCTGCGCGAAGTCGCTTCCAAGGCCAACGACGTTGCCGGCGACGGCACGACGACTGCCACGGTTCTCGCACAGGCCATCGTTCGCGAAGGCATGAAGCGCGTCGCGGCTGGCATGAACCCAATGGACCTGAAGCGCGGTATCGAGAAAGCCGCTGCGGAAGTCGTTCGCGACCTCGCACACAGCTCCAAGAAAGTGAAAACCAACGAAGAGATCGCCCAAGTCGGCACGATCTCCGCAAACGGTGACACTGAAGTCGGCGCGATGATCGCTGAAGCCATGGCGAAAGTCGGCAACGAAGGCGTCATCACGGTTGAAGAAGCCAAGTCGCTCGAAACCGAACTTGATGTCGTCGAAGGCATGCAGTTCGACCGCGGCTACCTGTCGCCATACTTCGTGACCAATGCTGACAAGATGAACGTCGAACTCGAAGACGTCCTCATCCTGCTTCACGAGTCGAAGCTTTCCTCGCTCCAGCCAATGCTGCCGATCCTCGAAGCTGTTGTTCAGTCGCAGAAGCCGCTGCTGATCATCGCTGAAGACGTCGACGGCGAAGCACTTGCCACGCTGGTCGTGAACAAGCTGCGCGGTGGCCTGAAAATCGCTGCTGTCAAAGCACCGGGCTTCGGCGATCGTCGTAAAGCAATGCTGCAGGACATCGCTGTCCTCACAGGCGGCCAGGTCATCTCCGAAGACCTCGGCATCAAGCTTGAGAACGTCGGCATGGAAATGCTCGGCAAAGCCAAGCGCGTGTCGATCACGAAAGACGACACGACCATCGTTGATGGCGCTGGCAAGAAGAAAGACATCGAAGCACGCGTTTCGCAGATCCGCGCGCAAATCGAAGATACGTCTTCCGACTATGACCGTGAGAAACTGCAAGAGCGCCTGGCCAAACTGGCTGGCGGTGTTGCCGTGATCAAGGTTGGCGGTGCGACCGAAGTCGAAGTGAAAGAGAAGAAAGACCGTGTCGACGACGCGCTGAACGCTACGCGCGCAGCTGTTGAAGAAGGCATTGTTCCCGGCGGTGGCGTGGCCCTGCTGCGCGCCTCGAAAAACATCCAGGTCGTTGGCCTGAATGATGACGAGAAAGCCGGCATCGACATCGTCCGCAAGGCACTGGAAGCTCCGCTTCGTCAGATTGTCGAAAACGCAGGCGTCGAAGGTTCGGTCGTGGTCAACGCGATCCTGCAGAACAAGTCGCGCTCGTACGGCTTCAACGCCCAGACTGAAGAATATGGCGACCTTGTTGCCATGGGCGTTATCGACCCTGTGAAAGTTGTCCGCTCTGCCCTGCAGAACGCAGCTTCGGTCGCAGCCCTGCTGATCACCACGGAATGCTCGATCTCCGAAGCACCGAAGAAAGATTCGGGCGGCGGCGGTGGCGGCATGCCTGACATGGGCGGCATGGGCGGCATGGGCTTCTAGTCCAGGCCCCAAGCCTACCGAAACGAACAGACGGCCCTCCGGAAACGGAGGGCCGTTTTGCTATGTGCGACACTATCGCAATTGCCGGTTTCATGCCGGCTGGCTAAGGGAACGGCATGCGCAAGGGCCTGCTCTCTCGTCTTTCCATGTTCCGGGCGGTCGCCATCCTGATGCTGGTGGCGCTGCTGGTTCGCGCCGCTGTGCCGACCGGCTGGATGATTGCCCCCGCCGAGGCAGGCACGGGATTCACGATCGAGCTGTGCTCCGGCCGGACCGTTGTACTGGACCCGGCAACCCGCAAGGTGACCGGCCTGCATGGCGATGAGCAGCCAGACACGCCTTCCGACAGCGCGCCTGATGGCGACCATGGCGACCCCGGCCATATGGCGCCGTGCCCGTTTGCGGTCGCGTCGATCATGGTGCAGGCGGATGCGGGCCATGTGTTCGATGTGCCTGCAATGCGCCGTGGCAATGACCGCATGCTGCCGCCGCTGCGGGCACCACCTGCATCGCGCGTCATAACCGCTCCCCTGCCCGCACGCGGCCCCCCTCTCTTCAGCTGACACTGAGCCTTTAATCCTGTCAGACCAAGCGCGCGCCCATGGCCGCGCCAGAAGAGAAAATACCTTTCAATGAAACATCTCAAATCGGGCTCCCGCGTGAGCCTTTTCGCGCTGGGCGCCATGCTCGGCTGTGCGCCACTCGCTGCTGCGGATGACGCGACACTCTATCAGGACACGATCATCGTGACCGACAATGCCAGCACGCTGGAAGCCGAAGCGCTGGTAGCCAAAACGCCGGGCGGCGCAGACGTGGTGCCGCACGAGGACTATGCCGACCGCTTTCTGGTCTCTCTGCGCGATACGCTGGCCTTCTCGCCGGGCGTCTACACGCAGCCGCGCTTCGGACAGGAAGTGAGGATTTCGATCCGGGGGTCCGGCCTTAGCCGTGGCTATCACATGCGCGGGTTGACGCTGTTGCAGGATGGCGTGCCGATCAACCTGGCCGATGACAATGGCGACTTCCAGGAGCTGGAGCCGATCTTCTTCGACCACCTGGAAGTGTTCCGGGGATCGAACGCGCTGCGCTATGGATCGGGCACGCTGGGCGGGGCGATCAATGGCGTGACGCCGACGGGCCGGACAGCGCCGGGCGTGTATGTGCGGGCGGATGTGGGCAGCAATGATACGGCGCGCCTGCTGGTGTCAGGCGGCATGGCGGGTGACCGGCTGGATGCGTGGGGCGCGACCAGCACCGATACGTCCGACGGTGACCGGGATCATGCCAAGCGCGAGTCCGTGCGTTTCAATGGCAATGTGGGCTATGCGGTGACGGACCGGATCACGACGCGCTTCTATGCCAGCGTGAATCAACTGAACCAGGAGCTACCGGGCGCCCTGACCGAGGCGGTTGCGCTTACCGATCCGAAGACCGGCAACTTCGTCGGCGACCAGGGCCGCGATATCGAGTCTGTCCGCCTGCAGAACCAGACGGTGATTGCGTTCGACAACAGCGAGTTGAAGGTCGGCGTGTTCATGAATGACAAGTCGCTGCACCACCCTATCTTTCAGGTGATCGAGCAGGACACGCAGGACCGCGGCGCCTTTGCGCGCTGGGACTGGGCGGGCGACAGGTGGGAAGCCACGATTGGCGGCGAGGCCCGCTTCGGCGATGTCGATTACCAGCGCTATATCAACAATAATGGCGCGAGCGGCATGCTGAGCTTCGATGCCGACCAGAAGGCCTATACGAGCAATGTCTATTCCGAAGTGCGCTATCATGCGACCGACAGGCTGACGCTGATCGGCGGCGGCATCTATGCCAATGGCAAGCGCGAGCAGTTCGAGAAATTCAACATGTTCTCGGGTGGCGCGACGGGCGTGAAGGGCGAGAAGGAATTCAATGCCTTCTCACCGAAGCTGGGCATGCTCTATGCGGCGACGCCGGACATCCAGGTCTATGGCAATCTGAGCAAGTCCGCCGAGTTCCCCGGCTATGGCGAGCTGGCGCAGGTGGCGGCCTTCGTGCCGGTGGAGAAGCAGACAGCGTGGACGCTGGAAGCCGGCACGCGCGGCAGCAAGGGCATCGCGGAATGGGATGTCTCGGTCTATCGGTCCGAGATTGATGGCGAACTGCTTCAGTATACGGTAAATGCAGACATTCCCGCTTCCACGTTCAATGGCGACCAGACGGTTCATCAGGGCATCGAGGCCGGCCTGTCGCTGCAGCTGAACGACTGGCTGCGCCTGCGGCAGGTGTACACCGATTCGGACTTCAAGTTTGATGGCGACGTGCAATATGGCGACAACCAGCTGCCGGTTGTCCCGGAACATATGTACCGGGCCGAACTGCGCATCGGGACGGAACGGCTGCACGTGGCACCGAGCCTGGAATGGGTGCCGGAGGGGCCCTATGCCGACTATAACAACATAAAGAAGGTCGACGGCTATGTGCTTATCGGCGCAACGGCTAGCTGGAGCGTGAGAGACGGCATGGACCTGTTCCTTGATGCAAGGAACCTGGCCGACGAGAAAGCCATTGGCGATGTCAGCGCGGCGATCACGGCGACAGATGCGTCGGCAATCTACTATCCGGTCGAGCGGCGCGCTGTGTTCGGCGGCATCCGGGCGAGGTTCTAGGACCATGGCGAGCGCATTCCGATCAGGGCTTCAACACCGCGTTTGGCGCTGGCATTTTATTGCCGGACTGGTGGTGATCCCATTCGTTGTGATCCTGGCCCTGACGGGGGCAACCTACCTGTTCAAGCCGCAGGTGGAGGCGGCCATTGAGGCGGGGATCAATGCGAAGGCGTCACGGGAGGCGGGCGCGATGGTGCCTGCCGACACGCTGGTCGCGAATGCGCTCGCCGCCCATCCGGGCTATGTTCTCAAACGTTATGTATTGACGGACGGACCGGACGACCTGACGGCGGAAGCCGAGATCGTGGGTGACGGCCCGGCGCGCTATATCTGGCTCGACACGCATACGGGCGCCATCCTGCATGACGTGAAATCCGACGCGCGGATCATGACGTTCATGTCGAAGGTTCACGGCACGCTGCTGGGCGGCAATCGCGGCTCGCTCGTGGTGGAGACGATGGCGTCATGGACGATCATCCTGATCGTGACGGGCCTGTATCTCTGGTGGCCGCGCGGCGTGGCGTGGTGGCGGGTGTTCGTCCCGGACTTTTCTGTGCGCCTCGGGCGGCGGGATGTGTGGAAGAAGCTGCATGGTGCGACGGGCGCGTGGATCGGCGCGCTGGTGCTGGTGATGTTGTTGTCGGGCCTGCCCTGGACGCAGGTGTGGGGCGCAGGCTTCACGCGGGCGAAGGCGCTGGCGGGGCTCAAAACGCCGGGGCAGGAATGGTTCGTGACACTTCAGTCCGGCGGGGCCCATGCGGGGCATGACATGGGTGGAACGGACTTGTGGAAGACAGGCAGCGACGCGGACGAGAATGCCATGATCGCCGGGATGGGCGAGATGGCGCCCGCCGGAATTTCATTGCAGGACGTGGTGGACAAGGTGGTGCCGCAGGGCCTGTGGGCGCCGGTGAACATCCAGCCGCCGCGCGGGGAGAATGGCGTGTGGACGGTGCGGGCGATGCCGCAATTCCGCCCGCGTTACGAGACGGTGCACTATGACAAGTGGAGCGGCGATGAAGTAATGCGCATCCGCTTTGCCGACCAGAACGTGGCCGACCGGACAGTGGCCTACGGCGTAGCCTTCCATGAGGGCGCGCTGTTTGGCTGGCCAAACCAGGTGCTGGGCGTGATCGCGGCGCTCGGCGTGGTGATGCTGAGCGTGACCGGCGGCGTGATGTGGTGGAAGCGGCGACCGAAGGGACGCGTGGGCGTTCCGCCGATGCCAGCAGACAGGCGAATCGCGGCGGGTGTCATTGTACTGATCGTCGCACTGGCGCTTTTCCTGCCAATGGCGGGCGCGACGCTGCTGGCGGTGGTCGTGCTGGACAAGGCCTGGTCGGCCTTGCCGTTCACGTCCTGACGGGCCTGTCAGGTCGTCCATTTTCTGCACACCAGTTTTCCGTACTATCCATGACACATTCAACAATATTGCATCGTGAACGTCGCTTCTGGCGCGGCTGTCATCGCACCGTCACCAACGCGTCGTAGCAGCCTCCCAGCACCGCAAAAAGCATCCGGGCGAGGGAGCCTAGGATGCCCGCCCGCGCCCGTCACATGACCGGCGCGACCGGTCTTGTGCGTGCCAGGGTCATACGCGTTCAACGAGGGAAAATCATGAACAATATCTGGAAATCCGGCCTGATGGCCGGGGCTAGCCTGAGCCTTGCGCTTGGCGCGGCCTTTGCCGACGACGCCGCAGAAGCGCCTGACGCGACACGTTCGCTCGACACGATCATCGTGCTCGGTTCGCAGCAGACCTATTCGTCAGCTGAATCGACCGAAGCCATGGCGCTGCAACAGTCGCCAATCACGAGCCTGCTGGCCCAGATCGACAACCTGCCCGGCGTGCTGGTGACTGAAGGCGACGCGTTCGGCTTTGACGACTGGTCGACGGGCGTTGCCATTCGCGGCTTCCAGAACAGCCTCGGTGAACAGCAAGTCGGCATCACGGTCGACGGCATTCCGAACGGTGGTTCGGGTTATGGTGGCGGCTCGAAAGCCAACCGCTTCATCGACACGCAGAATGCCGGGTCCATCGAAGTGGCGCAGGGCACGGCCGACATCGCGTCGCGCTCGAACGAGGCGCTCGGCGGCACACTGAACTTCACCACGCAGAACCCGCTCGACGAGCGCCGCGTGCGTGTTTCGGCCTCACTGGGCGACTATGATGCCCAGCGTTTCTATGGCCGTTATGACAGCGGCTTCCTGGCCGACAACAAGACCAAGTTCTGGATCTCGCTGTCGACCCAGTCGGCCACCGACCATGTGAACCAGTCGGCTGACAACAATCGCGATCACCTCGCAGCGAAACTGCAGACCGAGCAGTTCGGCATCGACTGGACGAGCTATTTTTCGTATGATGATACGCACGAGAACAACTACCAGCGCCTGTTCTCGCCGACCGATTATGCGGCCAATCCGAACTCTGACCAGCTGACCGCCGAGTGGACCGGCATTCCCTATATCGACCAGCTCTATCGCCAGGCCTGGGGCACGCTGCGCACGAACAGCCTGTTCTACCTGAAGGGTGAAAAGGAGCTGTTTGACGGCTTCAACCTGGAAGTTGGCGTCTATCGGCATGACAATGACGGCCGCGGCGACTGGGTGCCGCCTTACCTCGTCAATGTCGGCCAGTTTGGCGCTTCGACCAATCCGCTGGTCTATTATGTCGATGCGAGCGGCACGCCGCTGAACCCGACGCCGGGCTGCGTCTCGTCGATCACCTTCCCCTATGGCGGCGCAGGCCCTGAATATGATCCGGCCTGTTACGCAGACGGCGCTGTGCCGGTGCAATCCTACCGCCACACGCATTACCAGAAGGAACGGACCGGCGTTTATGGCGATTTCGAATGGCTGACACCGATCAGCGATGCATTCGCCAACACGGTGCGTGGCGGCGTCTGGTATGAAGACGCAAAACGTTACGAGTATCGCGACTGGCACAAGCTGATCGACGCCCGTATCGGCGACGACTATGACAACACGCCTTACTGGACACAGTACAACCGCGAATTCCCGCAGACCACGTTCAAGTGGTATGTCGAGGATGTGGTGGAAGTCTCCGACTTCACCTTCCGTGTCGGCATGAAACAGTTCTCCAATGAACTGGAGCGGGTCGACAATTTCACGCCGAATGACCCAACCCTGAACTTCAAGGTGTCGAGCGATTCCGACGTGCTGTTCTCGGGCGGTGCGGCGTGGACCCCATCGGCGGTGCCCGGCGTGGAACTGTTCGCGGGCTATGCTGAAAACTTCAAGGCCATTCCGGACGGTGTTCTGGAAGTGCTGGGCGGCAGTGGCATAACAGGCCTGCCGGACCCGGAAACATCGAAGAACATGGAAGCCGGCGTGCGCTATGTCGGCGACCGCATGCGGGGTTCGGTTACCTACTTTGAATCCAAGTTCGAGAACCGGCTGTTCCCTGCCCCGACCGAGTCGGTTGGCGGCATCGACTACCTGGAATCGTCGAATGGCGGCTTCATCAATGGCGGCGGTATCGACTCCAGCGGCCTGGAAGTGGCTGGCGAATTCAAGGCCACTGACAGCCTGTCGCTGTTTGCATCGTACACCTACAATGATGCCACGATCCTCGGCACGGGCGACACGACCCTGGACGAAGCAGCGGGCATCTTTGTCGGCAACAAGGTGCCGAACATTCCCGAGAACATGTTCGTTCTCAGTGCCGACTATACGCAGGGCAATTTCGACGCGGGCCTATCGGCGAAATGGGTCGATGACCGGTTCGTGAACCTGTCGAACACCTGGGTGGCCGACAGCCATTACGAGGCGGACCTCTATGCCGGCGTCTCCGGTTCCGCGATCTCGGAAGAGCTGACGAATGTCGACTTCAGGCTGACCATCAACAACCTGTTCGACCAGAACTACCTGGCCGGTATCTCGGGCAATGGTGCCTGGATCTCGGCGCCGCGCACCGTGGTGTTCACGGTCACGGCTGACTTCTAGTCGCGTAACGTAGAGTGAAAAGGCGGGCCCGCGAGGGCCCGCCTTTTTCCGTTTCCCATTCAGACTGTATGGCCGCACTCTGCGGCAAAGCCCGAGGACGCCGATATGCCGAAACTGGACCGCCGACAGACACTGGCCCTGATGGCCGCCAGCACGCTAGGCGCGTGCGCGACGCCGCAGGAACAGGCGCTGGACAGGGCCTCGCCGCCCTCCCCGCTGTTCGCGCATGGCGTGGCAAGCGGCGACCCGCAGGCAACGAGCGTCGTGCTGTGGACCCGTGTGACGACTGATGCAGCGGATGTGGCCGGCACGTGCCAGCTCGCGCGGGACAAGGCGTTTACGGATATTGTGGCCGAGCAGGCCGTGACCGCCTCTGGCGAGGCAGACCATACGGTTAAATGCATCCCGGACGGCCTGACGCCCGGCGCGACTTATTATTATCGCTTCGTGTTTGACGGCGCCGTGTCGCCGGTGGGCCGGACGAAGACGCTGCCGGTTGGCAAGGTGGACAAGCTGGGCATCGCGCTGATTTCCTGCTCGAACTTTCCGTTCGGCTATTTCAATGCCTATGACGCGATTGCCAAGGATCCGGCGATCGACGTGGTGCTGCACACGGGCGACTATATCTATGAATATGGCGCCGATGGATGGGGCAAGGAGACGGGCGCGAGCATCGGGCGGGTTCATTCACCAGCCAACGAAATCCTCTCGCTGACCGACTATCGCCAGCGCCACGCGCAGTACAAGACCGATGCCGGGAGCCGCGCCATGCACGCAGCGCATCCGTTCATTGCCAGCTGGGACGACCATGAGAGCGCCAATAATCCGTGGATCGGCGGCGCGGCGAACCACCAGCCGGAGACCGAGGGCGACTGGCCGACACGGCGCACGGCGGCGATCCGCGCCTATTATGAATGGATGCCGATCCGCGAGCCGGAGCCGGGCTTCACGCGCGCGGAATTCTGGCGGACCTATGTGTTCGGTGACCTCGCTACGCTGGTGACGCTGGAGACGCGTCACACAGCGCGCGGCGAACAGGTGGACTATGGAAAATATTACGGCACGATCACCTCGCAGGAAACGCGCGACGCGTTCATGCGCGATGTGATGGATGATCCGAGTCGCAAAATGATCTCGCCCCATATGGAAGCCGCGCTGACCAAGGGCCTGATGTATTCGGTGGCGGATGCCCAGCCGTGGCGGCTGATCGGCAATCCGAGCCCGATTGCGCGGATGCTGGTGCCGGACGTGGTGGCCCTGGGCATTGATCCGGCGAAGGCGCCGAAGGGCGAGGCGCCGGGCGACGGGCCGAACATGCTGTGGAAGGCTGAATGGAACCTGCCCTTCTATACCGATACCTGGGACGGCTATCCGGCAGCGCGCGAGGCCTTCTATGCCTTGAGCCGCGAGGTCGGCGCAGGTGACCTGTTGTTCCTGACCGGCGACAGCCACAGCTTCTGGGCCAATGAGCTGTTTGACGATGAAGGCCGCCCGGCCGGGCTGGAACTCGGCACGGCGGGCGTGACTTCACCGGGCGACTTTGACGACACGGGCTGGGACGCCGAAAGCGCGGTGAAACTGGACCGCGTGTTCGAGCAGGCGCTGGATGAAGTGCGCTGGACCGACAACACGCACCAAGGCTATGTGCGCGTCGTGCTGACGCCCGAAAAGGCGGACGCCGCCTTTGTGGCCATGGACACGGTGCTGCTGCCCGATTACCGCACTCAGGTCATCCGGACAGAAACGATCATCAGGGACGGCAAAACGATCAAGTTCGCCGACGCCTGACGATCACTTCCTATCCGGTCTAGAGCAGGTCGCCGCCAGCAGCTGCTGCTGTCGTGCCATCCTTCTTGTAGGCGCGGATGACGTTCTTGCCGGTGATCCATTTGTGCACTTCATCCGGCCCATCGACGAGGCGCTGGGAGCGGATATGCGTGTACCAGGCGGCGAGCGGTGTATCGAGGCTGTAGCCGAGCGCGCCGTGGAGCTGGATGGCGGTGTCGACGACCTTGTGCACCATGTTGGCGAGGAAGACCTTGGCGATGCCGTTCTCCTGGCGCAGGTCCATGCCGTTCTCGGCCTTGTAGGCGATGTGCATGAGCATGAGGCGGGCGATGTAGAGTTCGCTGGCGCATTCGGCGAGCATGAACTGGACGCCTTGGCGATCTTCGAGGCCCTTGCCGAACGTTGAGCGCTTGGTGACGTGCTCTGTGGCGAGGTCCAGCGCACGCTGGGCCATGGCGACATTGTGCATGCCGTGGCGCAGGCGTCCGTAAGCGAGACGGTGCTGCCCCATCGAGAAGCCACCGCCCTCGCCCCCGAGCAGGTTTTCTTCCGGCACGATGAGGTTTTCGATTTTCACCTCGGCATGGCCACCGCCCATTTCCTCGTAATGTGCGCCGTGTACGGCCATTGTGGGAATGTCGCGGAGGATCTTGTAGCCGGGGTTTGGCAGCTCGACGATGAAGGTGGAGTATTGCTGGTGGCGCGGGGCGTCGGGATTGGTCTTGGCCATCACGACCGCTATATCGGCGGCGCTGGCGGCGCTGGAGAACCATTTCTCGCCGTTCAGGACATAGTTGCCCTTGCCGTCTTTGACCGCGGTGGTCTGCATCCCGGTGGCGTCGGCGCCGGCGGCCTTCTCGGTCATCGAGTAGCAGATACGCTTGTCGCCGTTGAACAGCGGCTTCAGGTATTTCTCTTTCTGGAAATCGGTGCCGTGGGCGAGCAGCGTCAGCATGGTCGCGTCATCGGGGCCCTGCGAGTTCATCGAGAGGGCGCCGAGATGGCTCTGGCCGAGTTCCATCTGGACGAGCGCGTTTGCTAAGGGACCAAGGCCCATGCCACCATGCTCGACCGGGATGAAGGGCAGCCACAGGCCCTGCGCGCGGGCTTTCTTGCGAAGTTCCGCCAGCACGGTCTTGTACGGCTTGCCAGCATCCATGGCTTTCTCGGCAGGGATGCATTCATCCTGCACCCATTGGCGCACGCGCTCGCGGACTTCTTTTGCATCGTCCGGAATGGTGAAATCGATGGCCATTGTCATTTACTCCCTGTTTTTCTGAGCGTGAGGCTAAGGCGGAAGCGGGCGCTTGCCTATGGGTGCCGCATGGTCAGGCTCTGGACGTGAACCGGTAATCAATGGAGAGTTCTCCCTTGCAGGAGAGGGAGCATCGGGATGGTTGAGGGCATGACCCGGGATGAGCGCGGGGCGGCGTGGAAGGCCATTGGCATTTTCATGGTTCTGATGCTGGCGCTGAGCGCGGTGTTCGACACGCTGATGGCCCAGCGTGGGGCGATGAGCCTGTTGCTGGTTTCAGGCGTGATGTGGAGCCCGGGAATTGCGGCGATGCTGACCTGCCTGATCCTGAAGCGGCCGATTGCGAGCCTGCCGTGGCGCTGGGGCGAATGGCGGTGGAACTGGCTCGCCTGGGCGCTACCTATTGGCTACGGCCTCGTCATGTATGTGCCGGTCTGGGTGCTCGGCCTTGGCGGGAGCGGGTTTCCGAATGCGGAGACACTCGCAGATTTCTCCAGCCAGATCGTCAGCGGCGATACGAAGATGCTGGCGGTGGTGTTTTGCGTGATCCTGATGGGGACGCTGGGCGTGGTCGCGTCAGCTGCGCGAGCGATGGGGGAGGAGATCGGCTGGCGGGGCTTTCTTGTGTGGGAAATGCGCAAGGTGATGCCGTTCTGGGCTGTCGGCCTGCTCTCCGGCCTGATCTGGGCCGTGTGGCACTGGCCTGGCATCCTGTTCACGGACTATAATGCGGGCACGGGCAGCTTCGTGCTGCAGATGGCGCTGTTCACGTTGTCCATCGTGCCGATGGGGATCGTTTATGCCTATCTCGCATTCCGGTCAGGCAGCCTGTGGCCGGCGGTGATCCTGCATGCGAGCCATAACCTGTTCCTGCAGCGCATCTTCACGCCGCTCACAGTCGACGGCGAGGGCACGCACTTCTATATCGACGAATTCGGCATCCTGTTGCCCATCATGAGCGTGGCGCTGGCGGCGTACTTTTACTGGCGGGCCAAAAAGGACGGGATTGCCTGACGTTACGGCCTGTCGCTGCGGCAGGCGTTTTCAGGACGCGGGAGTGGGTCTACAAATTCGGTAAAACATGAACCGGAGGAAGACCCCATGCAGATCAGCAAGAACACCCCGCTCGTTGTCACCGGCGGCGCATCCGGCCTTGGCCGGGCCACAGCCGAAGCCTTTGCCGAGGCTGGCGCGCCTGTCGCCATTTTCGACATTAATGAGGAAAAGGGCGAAGCCGTCGCCAAGGAGATTGGCGGCCTGTTCTGCAAGGTGAACATCCTCGACGAGCAATCGGTGCTGGACGGGTTCGAGAAAGCCCGCGCCGCGCATGGGCAGGAACGCGTGACCGTGCATTGCGCGATGACGGCCAAGGGCGGCAAGACGCTGCGCTTTGACAAGGAGAGCCACGCGTTCAAGCGCCTGCCGACCGAGGATTATGCCTTTGGCGCGCAGGGCATCCTGATCTCGTCCTATCGCGTTGCGTCCATCTCGGCCCTCGGCATGGCGAATGCCGAACCGATCACCGAGGATGGCGAGCGCGGCTGTATCACGCTGACGGCTTCTGTGGCGGCCATGGATGCGCAGATTGGCCAGGTGGTCTATGGCTCGTGCAAGGCGGGCGTGAACGGGCTGGTGCTACCGCTGGCGCGTGACCTGATGGACCTTGGCATTCGCGTGAACTCGATCATGCCGGGCATCTTTGCGACACCGCTGATGCTGGGCGCGCCGCAGAACGTGCTGGACAGCCTTGCGGCCTCCGTGCCCTTCCCCAAGCGGCTCGGCAATCCGAAGGAATTCGGCTCGCTGGCGATGGAATTTGCGCGCAACGGCTATTTCAACGGCCAGACGATCCGCCTCGACGGCGCGATCCGGATGGCACCGCGCTGATCCCACGGACGCTGCGTCCATCGACGTTTCAGGCTTTGCTGCCCCGGCGGCAAGGTCGTAGAGTCGCGCAAAATAATAATCAGGGAGAGAAACACCGTGGCCAAGGCTTTTGACTGGAATTTCGGGGATATGCTGGATGCGCTGGGCGAGGTGCTCGGTAACGATGCCCCTGCCCTGATCCATGGCGACCGTGTGGTGAGCTGGCCGGAGATGACGGCGCGCTCCAACCGGCTGGCGCGGAACCTGCGCGAGATGGGCGCGAAGACCGGCGACAAGGCGGGCTTCTACCTCCGCAACCAGCCGGAATATGTTGAGGGGCTGGCGGCCTGTTTCAAAGCGCGGCTGACGCATGTGAACGTCAATTATCGCTATCTCGATGACGAGCTGGTCTACATTTTCGACAATTCGGACTCGACGGTCGTATTCTACGACGTGGAATTCATCGAACAGGTGGAGCGCGTGCGCGGGCGCCTGCCGGGCGTGATCGCCTGGGTGCAGATCGGCGGCGACAGCGTGCCGGACTTTGCGGTGGCCTATGAGGACCTCGCCAGCAAGGGCGATGCCTCGCCGCTGGGCATTGAACGGTCCGGCGACGACCTCTTGTTCCTCTATACGGGAGGCACGACCGGTATGCCGAAGGGCGTGATGTGGTCTCACGGCATCTGGCGTCAGGCCGGCATGGAGGGCGTGGCCAAGGCGGGCGGCGTTGTGCCGAAGGACCTGGAGGCACATGTCGCCAATGCGCTCGAACTCGGCCGGCACGCGCGGATCATTCCGGCCTGCCCGCTGATGCACGGCACCGGCCTGTTCACGGCCATGGGCGTGATGCTGAATGGCGGCACAGTGGTGACGCTGACCGAGAACAAGAATTTCAGCCCGCAGAACCTGTGGGAAACGGTCGAGAAGAATGGCGTCACCAATATGGCCATTGTCGGCGACGCATTCGGCAAGCCGATGCTGAAGGAACTGGAAGAGAACCCGGGCAAATATGACCTGTCGACGGTTGTGGCCATCGTTTCATCCGGCGTGATGTGGTCTGTCGAGATCAAGCGCGGCCTGCTGAAGCATATGCCGCAGGCGGCGATGATGGACAGTTTCGGCGCGTCGGAAGCGGTGGGCTTCGGCTCGTCGGCGATGACGGCGGATGGCGAGGTGAAGACGAGCAAGTTCGAACTCGGCCCGAACTGCAAGGTGTTCAGCGAGGATCATCGCGAGATCCAGCCGGGAAGCGGCGAAGCGGGCTTTGTGGCGCGCGGCGGCGCGGTGCCGCTCGGCTATTACAAGGACCCGGAGAAGACGGCGAAGACGTTCCCGACGATCAATGGCATGCGCTATTCCATTCCGGGTGACTGGTGCACGGTGGAGGCCGATGGCTCGATGACGCTGCTGGGGCGTGGATCGAACTGCATCAATACCGCGGGCGAGAAGGTCTATCCCGAAGAGGTCGAAGAGGCGCTGAAGCTGCATGATGCGGTGATTGATGCGCTGGTAGTCGGCCTGCCCGATGACAAGTGGGGCCAGGCCGTGACGGCGGTGGTGTCGGTTGACGGGACCGTGACGGAGGACGAGCTGCGCGCCTTCGTGGCGACCAAGATTGCCCGCTTCAAGGCGCCGAAGCGCATCTTCTTCAAGCCGGATCTTGGCCGCGCCGTGAACGGCAAGGCCGACTACAAGACGATCAAGGCGTTTGCCGTCCAGCAGGCCGAGAAAGCCTAGACCGAAGGCGCGCCTGTTGTGGCGTCTGCGAATACGCTAAAGGCAGGCATGACCGATACACCGAAACCGAATGGGCCGCTGCACGGCCTGCGCGTCGTGGAGATGGGCCAGCTGATTGCGGGCCCGTTCTGCGGCCAGTTGCTGGGCGATATGGGCGCCGAAGTCGTCAAGATCGAGCCGCCCGGCAAGGGTGACCCGATGCGCGAGTGGGGCCAGGGCGACAAGCCTGCCTGGTGGCGGGTGATCGGACGCAACAAGTATTCGGTGGCGGTGGACCTGCGCACAGAGGAAGGCCAGCAACTGGCGCGCGACCTGATCGGCCAGGCTGACATTCTGGTCGAGAATTTCCGGCCGGGCGCGATGGAGAAATGGGGCCTTGATCCGGTGAAGCTGCGCGAGGCCAATCCGGGACTGATCGTGGCGCGGATGTCGGGCTATGGCCAGACGGGGCCCTATGCGGACAGGCCGGGCTTTGGCCTGATTGGCGAAGGCTTCGGTGGCCTGCGCGGCATTACCGGCGAGCCGGACCGGATGCCGTCGCGCGTGGGCATATCCATCGGGGATACGCTGGCGGCCTCCTATGGCGCCATGGGCATTCTCGCGGCGCTGCACCATCGCAACCAGAGCGGCGAAGGACAGATCATCGACGTGGCGCTGTATGAGAGCGTTCTGCAGGTGATGGAAAGCTATGTGGCGGATTATTCGACGAGCGGCTTCATGCGGACGCGAACGGGCGCAATATTACCGAAGATTGCGCCATCGAATGTCTATCCGTGCAAGGATGGGGAGTTCCTGATCGGTGGCAACCAGGACCCGATCTTCAAGCGGCTGTGCGATGCGATGGGGCGGCCGGACCTTGCGACGGATGTACGCTATGCGACGCACCTCGCACGCGGCGAACATCAGGCGGAGCTGGACGGGATCATCAGTGACTGGACGCGCACGCTGACGGTGGCGGAGCTGGAAAAACTGCTGCTGGAACACGCGGTGCCATCGGGCAAGATCTATACGGCTGCCGACATGGTGAACGATCCGCACTATGCGGCGCGTGAGGCCATTGTGACAGTGGATGACCCGGAGCTGGGCCCGGTGAAGATGCAGAACACGTTCCCGAAATTCTCGGCGACGCCGGGATCAATCCGCAAGCAGGCACCGCGCCGTGTGGGCGAGGACACCGCAGACATTCTTGAGCGCTGGCTGGGACGGCCTTCCTAAGCCGGAACGGGCACGGGCGGACCGGGAAACTTGGCGGCTTTGGCGAGGACGTCATCGGGCGTATTGAGCATCTGCTGGTACATTTCCGGCGGGTAGACCATGTGCGGCTTGGCGGGATCGTAAGGCGGCTGGGGCTCGTTGCCCTTCCCTGCGTAAGGCGCTGGCGCCTTGTAGCTTTCCGCTTCTGCCGCCGAGATGCCCGCTTTTTCGAGCACGGTGGGGTCGATCCACTGTTTCGGATCGACGGGCGTTGCGGGCGCGGCGACTTCGAGCGTCATCTGGTCTGGACCGGCAAAATAGATCGACTTGCAGAAGCCGTGATCGAGCGGGCCGATAACATTGATGCCGTGGCTGCGCAGGCGGTCGCGCATGCCGAGGAGGCCTTCTTCGTCATCAGCACGGAAGGCGAGATGCTGCATCGTGCCAGCGGCGCTGGGCAATGCGCCGTTGCCGGAATGGGTGATGCCGAGCGTGACCGGTATCTTGTCGACATCCGGCAGCTGGACGATCGAGAAGAAGCTGTGATCGTTCATGCGTAGGAAGGCGTGCAGGCCGCCGGGCACGCCGTGCATGTCAAACAGGGCGACGAGCGGGAAGTTCATGACCTCCGAAAAGAAGGCGATATGTTTCTTGATGTCGGACGACATGATGGCGATGTGATGTATGCCGCTTGGCTGCGGCCGGGACTGTTCAGTCATTCCTCGGGCCTTTCCTGCTTTCCCCTTGATAGTCTTTGCGCAAGTATGCGCTTCATAAAAAACAAGGGCAAGGAAACACGCAGATGGCTATCGCAAGGGAACCCTATGGGTTTGTGCACGCCGATTCAGGTCGGTTGAAAGAAACATATGGCGGACCGGCAGGGCAGGTTTTCGTCGAGTGCATGCGCATCCGGCCGGACGATGTGGAGTCAAAAACCGTCATCCTGTTCAGTCACCCGATTGGCGGCGGAAGCTTTCTGCCGCTCGTGACGGCGCTCGCGCGGGAAGGCCATCATGTGATTTATTGCAACCCGCGCTATCGCGGCAATGACACGGCGCTGATCATGGAAAAATGCGTACTGGACCTCGGCGCGTGCATTGCCGACGCGAAAAAGCGGTTTGGTTATGAGAAGGTTGTGCTCGGCGGATGGTCCGGCGGCGGATCGCTGTCGCTGTTCTATCAGGACCAGGCCGAGAACCCGACCATCACGGAAACCCCGGCCGGAGACGCGGTGGACATTGCTGGAGCCGGACTGATCCCCGCCGATGCGATCCTGCTGCTGGCGGCGCATATCAGCCGGTCGCACACGATGACGGAATGGATCGACCCGTCGATCCTCGATGAGGACAAGCCGTTCGAGCGCGACAGGGAGCTGAACATCTATGCCGCAGACTGCCCGAACCAGCCGCCCTATTCCCATGAATTCGTGACGCTGTTCCGCGCGGCGCAGGTGGCGCGCAACCGGCGCATCACCGACCGCGTGCTGACGGAGCTGGCTGCCATCAAGGCGAGCGATGACCCGGATGCCGAGCGGTGCTTTGTGGTGCAGGGCACGATGAGCGATGTGCGCTGGCTGGACCCGACGCAGGACCCGTCGGATCGCAAGCCGGGCACGTGCTACCTGGGCGACCCGCGCATTGCCAATGACGGACCGGTGGGACTTGGCCGGTTCACGACGCTGCGCTCATGGCTGTCGCAGTGGAGCTATGACAAGAGCCGGGCCGATGGCACGGGCAATGCCTCTCGCGTTTCCTGCCCTGTCCTCGTGATCAGCAACTCGGCCGACCTGGCCTGCACGCCAAGCCATGCGCAGCGCCTGTTCGACGCTGTCGGCTCCGAGGACAAGCAGATGGTGACCATCAAGGACGCCGACCATTACTATATCGAACGGCCGGACCTCCTGCCGACAGCGGTGAAAACCGTGTCGGACTGGATGAGGGCCCGCAGGCTGTTCGTGTAATGATATCAGCGGTGGCGTGTCTCGATCATGCCGCCGCGTTGCGCTCAGGGATGCGAACCATGAGGCGCTGATAGCCCTTCACGAAGGGGGACGGCACGTAGACCGGCTCTTCCATGACTTCGATCATCGGGAAGCGTTGCAGGATTTCTTCCCAGATGACCCGCAGCTGCATCTCGGCGAGGCGGTTGCCGACGCAGCGGTGGATGCCGAAGCCGAAGGACAGGTGCTGGCGAGCGCGTTCGCGGTCGATGATGTAACTATCCGGATCAGGGATAACCGTCTCGTCGCGGTTGCCCGAGACGTACCACATGATGACCTTTTCGCCTTTGCGGATCAGCTTGCCGCCGACTTCGATGTCGCGCGTTGCGGTGCGCCGCATATGAGCGAGCGGTGTTTGCCAGCGGATGGTTTCCGACACCATGTTGGGGATCAGGCTCGGATTTGCTCGCAGCTTGGCGTATTCTTCCGGAAACTGGTTGAGTGCCACGACACTGCCGCTCATGCTGTTGCGGGTGGTGTCGTTGCCGCCAACGATCAGCAGGACGATGTTGCCGAGATATTCTTCCGGACTCATGTTGCGGGTGGCTTCGCCATGCGCGAGCATGGAGATGAGGTCTCCCTGCGGCGGCGCATTGACCCGCTCGTTCCAGAGCTCTGTGAAGGAGGCCAGGCATTCCATCAGCTCGGCGCGCTTTGCCTCCGGGGTCTCGACGAGTTCACCGGGAGCCGGAATGGTCGTGGCGACATCGGACCAGTATGTGAGCTCGCGGCGGCGCTCGAAGGGATAATCGAACAGTGTGGCCAGCATCTGCGTCGTCAGTTCGATTGACACACGATCGACCCAGTCGAAGGTTTCGCCAATTGGCAGCTCGTCGAGAATGCGCCCGGCGCGTTCGCGGATCAGCGGCTCCATGACGGCAAGGTTCATCGGCGACACAATCGGGCTGACCGTCTTGCGCTGGACGTCATGCTTCGGCGGATCCATCGCGATGAACATGGGCAGCGGAACATCGGCTTGCTGATCGAGGATTGTGATCCCGCCAAGTCCCGACTCGGAGGAGAAGGCCTGATGGTTCGTATCGACGGACATGATGTCGTTGAAAAGAGTGATCGACCAGTACGGACCGAACATGCTGTCCTTGCAGTAGTGTACCGGCGCATCGCGCCGCAAGCGCTTGAAATAAGGCCAGAAACTGTTGGTGCGCCAAAGCTCGATATTGCTGACATCGATGTTTTCGAGCGGCATGGTCATCGGATTGGTATCAGTACGGACACTGGTGGCAAGATCAGTCATTGTAAATCTCCCTCAACGGGCATGGTCCTCGAGGGCCGCCCTTACCGCCATTAAAGCAGATCACTGAGAGAATGCCATAGGCATCGGCCAAGATGCCTAGCCGATGAAGAGCATGGCCCTTAACGCATAGGCGACCGCTGCCACGATCAGCATGGACACAAGGGCGATGCCGACGAACCAGCCGAGGCGTTTGACGAGCGGTCCCTCGGCCTGGCCATCCGGCAGCGGCTCGGTTGGGCGGAAAAAGGGGTCAGCCATGGTAGCCATCACCCGGCTTCACCTTGCCCCAGAACAGCGAATATACATAAGCCGTATAGAGAAGGATGATCGGCAGCATGATCGCCGCGCCGACCAGCATGAAGGCAAGCGCATTGTCGCGCGCCGCCGCATCATGGAGCGTGTACTCAAACGGCACAATATAGGGATAGATGCTGACGCCGAGGCCGATATAGCCGCTGAGGAAGATGCCGATGGCCAGCAGGTAGGGGCGCCAGTCCGGCGCAGCGCCCTGCCCCGGCTTCATCGACAGGTCGCGCCAAAGCCAGGCGCAAAGCGCCATGCCGGCGACGGGCGCTGGTGCAAGCGGCAGGAGGCGGGAAAAGTCGATACTGGTCATCGTGAAGCCCCAGCGATCGCCGACAGACGGGTCGATGGAGAGCGTGGAGAGGCTGACGGCGAGGAAGGCAATCGCGACGCCGATCAGGGAGAGCTTCGCCCAGTTGCGGGCACGCTTGTAGAGCTCGCCTTCGGTCTTCAGGACCAGCCAGCACGAGCCCAGCAGCAGGTAGCCGATGACGACGGCGATGCCGACAAGGATGGAGAATGGCGTGAGCCAGTCGAGCGCGCCGCCGGCAAAGGCACCGCCCTCGACATTGATGCCCTGGATCATGCCGCCCAGCATGAGCCCTTGCGCAAAGGCTGCGATGGCAGAGCCGCCAAAGAAGGCGCCGTTCCAGAACAGGCGCGTAGGCGCCCGGACCGCCTTGTGGCGGAATTCGAAGGCAACGCCCCGGAAGATGAGCGCGGCCAGCATGACGAGGACCGGAAGGTAGAAGGCCGGCATGATGATGGCATAGGCTTTCGGGAAGGCCGCGAAGAGGCCGCCCCCACCGATGATGAGCCATGTCTCGTTACCGTCCCAGACGGGTTCGATCGTGGCGGTCATCATATTGCGCTCTTCATCGGAGCTGGCATGGAAGGTGAGCATGCCGACGCCGAGGTCGAAACCGTCGAGCATGACATACATGAAGACGCCGACAGCGAGGATGAAGCCCCAGATCATTGGAAGGTCGAGTGTCATGGGCCTCTCCTATTCCGCTGCCACAATATCGTCGCCGGACTCGGCAGGATCGTCCACGGAGCCAAGTGGCGAGCCGGGCGCGCGGCGGCCTTCCTTCGGACCCGTCGGATCATCATCGAAGCCGCGCGTTGCGATACGGGCCATGTAGACCGTGCCTGCGGTGAAGATGATCGCATAGGTGATCATGAAGACGAGGAGCGATGTGGCGACCTGCGCTGTCGAGACAGGCGAGACGCTGTCGACCGTTCGCAGGTGACCATAGACGGTGTAGGGCTGGCGGCCGACTTCGGCGACGATCCAGCCGGTGATGACGGCGATGAAGCCAAGCGCGCCACCGGGAACAGCGACCCAGTGGAACAGGCCCTTCTCGTCCAGACGGCCGCGCCACCAGAGGAAACATCCCCAGAGGCCTATGCCGAGCATGACGAGGCCTGCGCCGACCATGATGCGGAAACCGTAGAAGACGAGCCAGATGGGCGGCGTGTCTTCCGGTGCAAACTGGTCGAGGCCTTTCAGGTCTTCGCCCTTGGGCGTTCCTGCGAAGAGGTAAGGGCTGGTGCCGGGAACCGTTATGCCGGCATGGCCACAGGCATTGTCGGCGGGCCAGGCGATCAGCATCGTGCCCTGAATGGGCGCAGTTTCGCACCAGCCTTCAGCGGCAGCGATCTTTGCAGGCTGATATTCATGCGCGATGAGGCCCGACTCGTGGCCGAGCATGATCTGCAGGGGCAGAAGGATGGCGAGCGTGCCGGACGCCATGCGCATCTGCCAGCGTGTCGGCTTGGTGACGCGCCCACGGATTACCTGCCAAGCCCCGGCCGCGAGGACGACCGCCGCTGTGGTGATGTAGGCGGCGATAAGCATATGCGCGAGGCGCGACGGGAAGCTGGGCGTGAAGATGACCTTTATCCAGTCTGTGGCGTAGAAGTTGCCGGTGGCCGGATCGACCGCGAAGCCCTGTGGTGTCTGCATCCAGCTATTGGCCGAGATGATCCAGAAGGCCGAAATCGTGGTGCCGATGGCGACGGCGCAGGTGGCAACGAAGTGGAGCTTGCGGCCGACCTTGTTCCAGCCGAACAGCATCACGCCCAGGAAAGTTGCCTCAAGGAAGAAGGCCGTCAGCACTTCATAGCCAAGGAGCGGACCAATGACGCTGCCGGCGATCTCGGAGAAGACGCTCCAGTTGGTGCCGAACTGGTAGCTCATGACGACGCCGGAGACGACGCCCATCGCGAAGGCCAGCGCGAAGATTTTCACCCAGTGAAGGTAGAGCCGCTTGAAGGCTTCATGGCCCGTCTTCAGCCAGAGGCCCTCGCACACGGCGAGAAATGCCGCGAGGCCAATGGTAAAAGCTGGAAACATGATGTGGAAGGCAATGACGAACGCGAACTGGATGCGCGATAAGAGTAGAGCGTCAAAATCCATCGGTCGGGTATCCCTACGGCAACTTCATTTAGAGCCGAGATAACACAGTTCTGGGACATATGCGCGTTTACTGTTGTCGCGCGCCAACCTGCCTCATGTGGTGCGCCGCCGCAGGGATCGGAACACCGCATCGGCGCGGGCAGCGATATGGCCGTCTTCCTTCAGCAAGCGGGCCGTGACGTGGACGATATCGCCATCCACGGCCGTCACTTCCGGATGCGCTTCAAGCCACGTGCCCTCGGGCACGATGTCCATGAATTCGAGCGTGAGCTTCAGGGTAACGGACATGCGCCCCGTGACAGTCCACACAGCCCAAGCGAGCGCGCTGTCGGAGAAGGCGCAGGTCATGCCGCCATGCATGAAGCCCATGCCGTTGCAGTGGCGGTCAAGGACCCACATGCCGGTGCGCATGTCGCCTTCGGCGCTGGCCCGGAAGGTGGGGCCATTGTGCAGGGTGAACTTGCCGCGTGAGGGATTGGCCGCGAAGCCAGCTGGAGGCGGCTTCATGAGGCCGCGCAGATCATTGCGCGAGATTGCCGAACACCGCGTGCTCGACCACATCGCCCGGCTCGATGCCAAGTGCCTCGGAGCGGCCACCATTCAGCTCCAGCACGGCCTTGACCGGAACGCCGGGGCCGATGGATCGCAGCGAGCCTGGAACAGCATTGCGGGCGATGGCGATGATCTTGCCGTCAGTATCCAGAAACAGCATGTCGAGCGGGATGAGCGTGTTCTTCATCCAGAACGTCGCCTCGCGCGGCTCTCCCAGATCGAACAGCATGCCAGCATTGGGCGCCATTTCGGGGCGGTTCATCAGGCCGACGCGGATCTCTTCCGGATCATTGGCCAGTTCGACCGTGAACTTGTGGACGGAGTCGCCAGTATCAATGGCGAGGGGGCCCGTCTCCAGCTGGGCGAAAGCGCCCTGAACGAGGAAAAAGGCGGCGGCAAAAAGACTGGCAATCAAACGGGTCATGCGCGTTGGTTTAGCCGCGCATGCGAGGCGGAGCAAGCGCTCTTGGCTGTTTGGCGCTCAGCCCTGACGCGGCTTCACGCGCGTGACATTTTCGCCCTTGGAGCCTTTGCCGAGAACGACCTCGATCCGGGTGCCCGGCTCGATATCCTCATAGCCAGCCTGGCGCAGCGCCACGGCGTGGACGAAGATATCGATCTCGATACCGTCGCGCTGGACGAAGCCATAGCCGCGGGTGCGGTTGAACCATTTCAGCGTAACGGCCGTGTACTCGAAGTCGACGCCCTTCTCGCGGGCAATAACGGCACGCGGACGCTCCATCTCGATGATGTGGGCGGTCTGCCATCCGCGCTCGCGCTGCACCGCGTCACAAACGATGCGGGCGTCTTCGTCGGCATAGGTTTCGCCATAGTCGCGCAGGCACGACACATGCAGCATCACGTCGCCCGTCAGCGCAGCGTCCGACGTGGAATCTGCGACGATAAAGCCATAGCCTTTGGCGCTGTCGAACCACTTAACGCGGCCGATCACCCGCACCACGGGCTCAGCCGCAGGCATATCTGATTCGGATGTCGCCACTGCTTTCGCCATCAACCCAAATTCCCCAAGGACGCAACCTAAAATGTGATGACGCTCTTGTCACGCGATCTTCACAACAAATGCCGGGAACATCGGCATTTGTGGATTTAAGCCATTGATTGTCGGATGAAAAAAAACCTGGCAGTCCCTAGGGGAGTCGAACCCCTCTTTTCAGGTTGAAAACCTGACGTCCTAACCGATAGACGAAGGGACCGCACCGGTTTGAAGAAGAGGCGATATAGCGGCTGTTTCGGGCGAGAGCAACCCGTCTTTGAGGGGTATTATGCAGAATATTCAGTCGGCCGCCACGTCAGCGACGTCCAGCTGGACTCTGCGGCGGCCATTCCACTCATCGGCTTTGAGTTTGCCCGCGATGTGTACACGCGCGCCATTTCGCAACACATCGCCCATGGGCGTGTCGGCTGCGCGCCAGGCAATGCATTCGATGCGGCCGCCGGCGTCTTCGGCGATGAAACGCAGATGATTGACGCCGACCTGCCGCACGCCTGTGACATGGACGGATTTCAGCGCGAACACCGGCTCGGGCGAGCCAATGCCGAACGGGCCGATCTGCGCGATCTGGTCAACAAGCGCCGGGCTGGCAGCGCCGGGGGCGAGCACGGCATCGATTGCAAGTTCGAGCGCGGCTGTGCGCTCAGCCGAGAACTGCGCCATGTGCGCGACCATCCAGTCATCGAAAGCCTGGACCTGATCCGGATCGAGGCTGAGGCCACCTGCCATGGCGTGTCCGCCGCCCGACAGGATGATGCCCTCGCGCGCAGCCATCGAGATGGCGTCGCCGATATTGACACCCTTCACCGAGCGGCCGGAGCCCTTGGCGACAGGGCCGAGCCCCTCCCCCCAACCGATGACGATGCTGGGCAGGTGGTAGCGTTCCTTGAGGCGACCGGCGACAATGCCGATGACACCCGGATGCCAGCCTTCGCCGCTGGCGATGAGGATGCCGCGATCAGGATTGCGCGCCAGCGCCTGTTCGGCCTGCGCCATGGCGAGGTCAAGGATGGCGCTTTCGACCTCCTTGCGCTCCTCGTTGAGGGCGTGCAGGCGTTCGGCGAGTTCAATCGCCTCCTGCCGGTCATCCGTGGCGAGCAGCTTGGCGGCGATCCATGGGTCGCCCACGCGGCCGCCAGCGTTAAGGCGGGGCCCGAGCATGAAAGTGGCGTGATAGACGGTCTCGGTCTTGCCGATGCCGGCAACATCGGCGAGGGCGCGCAGGCCAGGGTTCTGGTCGCGAGCCATGATGGTGAGGCCCTGGCGCACGAAGGCGCGGTTGACGCCGTGGAGCGGGGCCATGTCACACAGCGTGCCGAGCGCACAAAGGTCGAGGAATGGCATGATATCAGGCAGGCCATCAGCGGGCGCGAGGCCACGCTCGCGGGCGAGCCGGTTGAGGGCTGCGACGAAGACGAAGACGACGCCTGCCGCTGCGAGGTGGCCGCAACCGGATGTATCGTCGAGGCGGTTTGGATTGACGAGGGCGGCCGAGGGCGGGAGCACAGCCGACATGAGGTGGTGGTCGATGACGACGACCGGCAGGCCGATGGCTTCAGCCTCATTGAGCGCATCAACGGCCGCACCGCCACAGTCGACGGTGATGACGAGGTCCGAGCCGGTGTCCTTCAGATGGCGGAAGGCGGCAGGCGATGGACCATAGCCCTCTTCCAGACGATCCGGCACGTAGAGGCCGAGGTCTTGTCCCCAGGCACGGAAGTAGCGCGCGAGGATGGCCGAGGACGTTCCGCCATCGACGTCATAGTCCGCGAACACGGTGACGCGCTTCTTCGACAGGATGGCGTCAAGGATGATGCCTGCGGCCTTGTCCATGTCAGCAAAGCTGGACGGATCGGGGAAATAGTCGCGCAGCGTGGGGGCGAGATAGCTCGCGGCCTGCGCCGGGTCGACACCGCGCGTGGCGAGGAGGCGGGCCAACAGATCGGAGCTGCCCACGCTTGGCGCAAGGCGGCGCACGAGGGTCTCATCGGCATCAGCCAGCGTCCAGAAGCGGCCTGAGGCCGACTGGTCGACCTCGAAGAGGTGGGGACTGGACTGGTGAGCGGCTTGGGCCATGCGAAACAGGCTTCCTCATTCAGAGAATCGGAAAGCCCATCCTAGCGCAGAATGCGGGGTCTGTGACCCGGCTTGGCAGCGCGTTTGTCAGACCTTGCGGTCGGAGCGGACGTGACGGACCATGCCATCAACAGAGGTCATCACCAGCGTGTGCGTGTGGACACGTCCACCGGCATACTTCACGCCGCTCAGCAGGCTGCCACTGGTGACGCCCGTTGCGCAGAAGACAGTATCGCCGGATGCGAGTTCGTTCAGCGAATAGGTGCGACCGAAATCAGTGATGCCCACGCGGGTGGCGCGTTTCTTCTCGTCATCATTGCGGAACACGAGGCGTGCAAGCATCTGCCCCCCAACGCATTTGAGGGCTGCGGCAGCCAGAACGCCTTCAGGCGCGCCGCCGGAGCCGACATAGAAGTCGATGCCGGTTTGGGGGTCTGTCGTGGCGATGACGCCTGCGACGTCGCCGTCCGTGATGAGGGCGATACGGCACCCCACCTCACGCAGGCCGGCGATGATGGCCTCATGGCGCGGGCGGTCGAGCACACAGGCGGTCATCTCGGACACGGGAACACCCTTGAACGCGGCGAGGGCCGTGATGTTCTCGGCTGGCGTCGCGTCGAGGCTGATAATGCCTTCCGGATAGCCGGGGCCGATTGCGACCTTGTCCATATACGTATCGGGGGCGTGAAGCAGGCCGCCGCGCGGGGCGATGGCAAGGACGGCCAGCGCGTTCGACATGGCCTTGGCTGTCAGCGTCGTACCTTCAAGAGGGTCGAGGGCGATATCGATCTCGGGGCCGCGGCCTGTGCCGACTTCCTCGCCGATATAGAGCATGGGCGCCTCGTCGCGCTCGCCTTCGCCGATAACGACGCGACCTTTGAATTCAACAGCGTTAAAGGCGGTGCGCATCGCATCAACAGCGGCAGCATCGGCCTTTTTCTCGTCGCCGCGGCCGACTTCGCTGGCGGCAGCGATGGCCGCAAGCTCGGTCACACGGACCATGGCGTCTGCGAGACTTGGCGTAAGAACGTTGTTTTTCATCGTTTTATTGCCCCCAGACGCACTGCTTCTATGGTCAGCGCGGCGTGTTTCACACTTTAACTTGCAGTTTCGATACGGATCAGGCGCGGCGCGTCAATCAGCATTGTTAGTTTGCCAAGCCGCGTGAGAGCGGCCTGCATGTGGGAGCGCGCGCACCTGTGGGTGACAATGGCAACCGGGCTGGCGCCGGAATCATCCGCAGAATCCTGAAGCAACTGGTTGACCGAAACCCCCTCGGCCGCCAGCGCTTCAGTGAGCGCAGCGAGCGCGCCGGGCTGGTCAGCCAGGCGAACGCGCAGGAAGAAAGCCGATGTCTCGTCACCCATTGCGGCCACGAAGGGGCGCGCCACATGGTGCTCGGCACGTCCGAATGCCGGACGGATGGCCGGACGGAAAAGCTTGGCGACATCGCCCATGACGGCGCTGGCCGTCGGGCCTGCGCCTGCCCCGGGACCGGTCAGCGTGATGGCGCCGACAGGATCGCCTTCGATGCGGACAGTGTTGAGCGAGCCATTGACGCGGGCGAGCGGATGATTGGCCGACAGCGCCATCGGCTCGACGCGGCAGACGACGCCGTCTTCAGTGAGCAGGCCTTCGGCGATCAGCTTGATACGCAGGCCGAGACGGTCAGCCAGTTTCAGGTCAAGCAGGTCGATACCATCGACGCCGGAGACCTTGACCTTGGAGAAGTCGAGATCGGCGGAAAAGGCGATGGCCGAGAGGATGGCGGCCTTATGGGCTGCGTCCATGCCGGACACGTCCAGCGTGGGGTCAGCTTCGGCATAGCCGAGCTTCTGCGCCTCTTCGAGAACCTCGTCATAGGACCGGCCGGTTTCGAGCATGCTGGTGGTGAGGTAGTTACAGGTGCCGTTCAGGATGCCGGCGACGCGCTTGATCTCGACGCCGGCGAGGCTGTCACGAAGCACGCGCACGACCGGGATGCCACCTGCGACGGCGGCTTCGAACAGGAGGTCGACGCCTTTTTCCTCGGCGAGAGCAGCGAGCGCCATGCCATGCTTGGCCATCAGGGCCTTGTTGGCGGTAATGACGTGCTTGCCAGCCTTGAGGGCGCTTTCGACAGCGAACTTGGCCGGGCCGTCAGACCCGCCGATCAGTTCGACGAACACGTCGACATCAGGGTCTTCAGCGAGCGTGGCCGCGTCATCGAACCAGCGATACTTGTCGGTATCGACCGGCCGGTTACGGCTCTGGCTGCGCGCGCTTACGCCTGTAATCTCCACAACACCGGGCAAGCGAAGCTTGTCCTGGCGTTCGACCAGTTCAATCAATCCACAGCCAACATGGCCGAGACCTGCGATGCCTATTTTCAACGGCCCCAAGATTGGCCCCTTAAATTGCTAATGTCCGGGCTGCTGCCTAGCGGTTTTGATACGCTGGGGGAAGGCCTACCAGTCGATCAAGATGCTCAGAACTATCTCAGCGATAATTCGTAAGTTAGTGCGTCCGGCTATCAATTTCGTCGATCTTGGAAGCCAGTGTTCGTTGAAACTGGCGAAGATCCGAAATCTCGTTGGACATCTTATGAAGCTGAACAAGCACCATGATGAAGCCAAAGACGACGCTTGCACACAGAGCCGTTAGCGTAACGTGCCCAAACAACGCATCATATATCGCCTGCACTTGTGCCCTCCGTTATCCAGTCGCTGCGGAAAGTTCCTTCACGCCATGCCTGGACATGAACTTGCGGATATTCCGTGCGGCCTGCCGGATGCGCTGCTCGTTCTCTACGAGCGCAATCCGGACATGACCGTCGCCATGCTCACCGAAGCCAGCACCCGGCGCGACCGCCACATGGGCTTCGTTCATCAGCATGAGCGAGAATTCGAGGCTGCCAAGCTCCTTGAACGGCTCGGGAATGGGCGCCCAGGCGAACATGGAGGCCTTGGGGCTGGGAATGTCCCACCCTGCCCGGCCAAAGCTCTCAACCAGCACGTCGCGGCGCTGCTTGTAGATCTGGCGGAATTCCTCGACGCAGTCCTGCGGGCCATCAAGCGCAGCCACGGCTGCGACCTGGATTGGCGTATAGGCGCCGTAATCGAGATAGGATTTGACGCGTGCGAGCGCGGCAATCAGCGTCTCGTTGCCCGCAACAAAACCCATGCGCCAGCCAGCCATTGAATAGGTCTTGGACATGGTCGTGAATTCGACCGCGATGTCCTTCGCGCCGTCGACCTGCAGGATCGAAGGCGTGGGCTCCTCGAAATAGATCTCATTGTAGGCAAGGTCGGACAGGATCCAGAGATCATGCTTCTTCGCGAACTTGACTGCGTCCTTGTAGAATTCGAGGTCACACACGTCCGCCGTCGGGTTTGACGGGTAGCAGAGCACCATGGCGGTCGGCGGCGGAACGCAATGTTTCACCGCCTTTTCAAGGTTGCGCAGGTATTGCTCCGGCGACGGTGCGGGCACGGCGCGGATCGACGCGCCAGCAATGATGAAGCCGAAGGAATGCAGCGGATAGGACGGATCGGGCGACAGGATCACGTCGCCGGGCGCCGAAATGGCCTGCGCCAGATTGGCGAAGCCTTCCTTCGAGCCGAGCGTGACGATGACTTCCTTGTTCCTGTCGAGCGTGACGCCGAAGCGGCGCTTGTAATAGTCGGTAACCGCGCGGCGCAGGCCCGGAATGCCGCGCGAGGCGGAATAACCGTTAACGTCAGGCTTGCGCGCGGTTTCGACCAGCTTGTCGACAATGTGCGTTGGTGTTGGCAGATCGGGATTGCCCATGCCGAGGTCGATAATGTCAGCGCCCTCTGCACGTAGAGTCGCTTTAGCCCGGTTCACCTGCTCAAACACATATGGTGGCAGGCGACGGATCTTGTGAAAATCGGTGTTCATCTCTGGCCTTTCAGACCTTGGGTGACGCGCGGGACATTGAAGCTTTCCCTGATGGATGTGATCTCGGCGTCAGTCAAAAAATTCGAGGACAGGTCGAGGCCGGCAAATTGCTGGCGGATCTCGGTCCCAACGGCTGCGATTTCGGCCGGCCCATTGGCCGGCAATTCCGCTCGCGCGTTGGCCGTGAATTCCGCCGTGAGTTCATTCACACGTTCTGCAGATGCCGGCAGCGTCTTGCCCGGCAGGTCGTCCTCTGCAATCGTGGGGACCTCAAAAAGCTTTGGATACCCTTCACCCCGAATTTCGGCACGACGGGTCTCATACCAGTCCGGAGCCTGGTTTACGGCGTCACGCATCTTTGAATACGAGCTGGTGCAGCCAGCCAGAAGCAAGCATGAAACGCCTATGAGGGGAATCGTCGTGTTTTTCATGGTTAAACTCATTAAATCACAAACATTCTCATGAATAGTTACGCAACTACAAACAGGCGATATTGGGACAGATGAGCGGCAATAAAAAAGAAAAGGCTGCGCTTCCTTCACTTCAATCGCTGATGGCTGAGCAAAATCCACTGCAGATGCAGGTGTTAATGACAACACTTGCGCTCGCCAATACGGAATCACAGGCCTTGATCAGCGATGTGCTGATGGGGTCCGGCCCGGTCGGCACGATGGCCCAGGGCGACCCGATGGGCGCAGGCGAAGCCTTCCGCGCCGTTGGCATGAACCTCGCGCAGAATCCGGCAGCGCTCATGCGCGCCAATATGGAATTGATGCGCGGATGGATGGGCCTGTGGAATGAAATGACCCAGGAGGCGCTTGGCGCCGAACCCGCGCCGGAAACGGACAAGCGGTTTTCCGATCCTGAGTGGCAGTCCAATCCGGGCTTCAAGTTCATCCGCAAGGCCTATGAGGTGAACACCAAGTGGCTGATGGGCCTGGCGGATCACGCCACTGACCTGCCGGACAACCTGCACCTGCGCACCAAGTTCTTCACCCAGCAGCTCACCGACATCATGTCGCCAACGAACTACCTGGGCACCAACCCGCAAGCCCTGCGCGCCTTCATGGAAAGCGGCGGCGAGAGCGTGCTGAACGGCATTCGCCTTGCCCGTGCCGACGTGAAGAAGGCAGGCGGCAAGCTGCACATCAGCCAGACCGACGAGACGCCGTTCGAGATCGGCAAGAACATCGCGACGGCGCCCGGTAAGGTCGTCTTCCGCAATGACCTGATCGAGCTTATCCAGTATGCACCGACGCAGGAAACCGTGCACTCGCGGCCCCTCCTGATCTTCCCGCCCTGGATCAACAAGTTCTACATTCTCGACCTGCGCGAAGAGAACTCGATGATCCGCTGGCTGGTCGACAAGGGCCTGACCGTGTTCGTCGTCTCGTGGCGCTCGGCCGATGACGTGACCAAGGACTATACCTGGGACGATTACAGCAAGAATGGCGTCTATGCCGCCGTCGAGGCCGCGCTGCAGGCGTCCGGTGCCAAGAAGCTCAATGCCGTGGGCTATTGCATCGGTGGCACGCTGCTGTCGGGCACGCTGGCGCACATGGCGGCCAATGGCGACGATCGGGTGAATTCGGCAACCTTCTTTGCCTCGCAGTCTGACTTCGAAATCGCCGGCGACCTCAAAGTGTTCACTGACGGACCCGGCCGAAGCTATATCGACAGCGTGATCGAGACGAATGGCGGAGTGATGCCGGGCGCCATGATGTACGAGACCTTCAACTGGCTGCGCCCGATCGACCTCGTGTGGCGCTATGTGATCGACCAGTACATGCTGGGCAAGTCGCCCCGCCCGTTCGACCTGCTCTACTGGAACGCCGACCAGACCAATATTCCGGGCAAGGTGCACCAGAGCTACCTCAAGGACTGTTACTTCGACAACAAGCTGTCCAAGGGCCAGTTCAAGCTGCTCGGCGAGACCGTCGACCTGAAGAACGTGACCATCCCTGTGATGGTTCAGGCCAGCCGCGACGACCATATCTGCCCGTTCGAGAGTGTGTACCGCACTGCGACCGTGTTCGGCGGCGATACCAAATTTGTGCTGTCGAGCTCGGGCCACATCGCTGGTGTCGTGAACCACCCGGATGCGAAGAAGTATCAGCACTGGACCGGCGGCAAGATCACCGAGACAGGCGCGGAATGGCTGGAAACAGCGGAAGAAGCGCCCGGCTCCTGGTGGCCCTATTGGTGGGACTGGCTGAAGCCGAAGTCCGGCGCCAAGAAGAAGGCCGTCGAGCCGAAAGACATGGGCCTCGGCGCCGCGCCGGGCACTTATGTCAAAGTGCGCCTACAGCACATCAAACTGCCACTGAAATAGCCCGCACCTCAGCGTCATTTTAAGGTTCTGTACGGTAGCCCGGACGAACACCAAATAGCCTTATGACGAGTGCCGCATATACGGTGGATGGCAGAGCAACCACGGCCGAATAGAGAATCATGTAAAATGCCGCAACCCGGCTCAATTCGTCTCCTGCTCCGGGAGTGTTGATGCCGAACGTGAAGATCGCGACGCCCAGCAGCGCTGATATGACATAGGCCCCAAATCCAATCACAAGACATTTCGTCAGGACATAAAGTATCCAGTGTGTGCCCTTGCGCGCCCATGATATTGCAAATGGAACGGCGCTCCAGAAGATGATCAGATGAACCGCAAACACCAGAGGGACCGTATCTGACAAGCCGAATGTACTATCGTCCTGGACCACCACGCCCGCGATCAGCAGCATGAGTCCGCCCTTGAGAAGCCGGAAAATCGCAGGTGCATGGTCAGCATCGAAATGCACGCCCGATTGAAGCCGAAACACGAACACCGCTGCTACTGTCAGGAGTAAGATGAAGACTAAATTCAAAGGCCCGCAGGCGAGCCACAGCGCGGCTTTGGCGGGACCAGACAAAGGCGGGAGCGAAGCCGGTTCGTCCGCCCCTGACGAAGTCTCATCAGGCGTCACGACGATCGTACCCTAAGCTGGCGACCGCAAGGAACAGTATAATCGCCGGCACCGCAAACTTTATTAGGCTCAGTATCCAGAATTTAATCAGGAAGATCATCCCGGCTGGCCTGCGAGGCCCAAGCATCGTCGCGACACTTTGAATTGGATCATGCCCGGCAAAGTATGCACCAACCAGGGCGGCCGAAATAAATACCGCAATCGGGACAAGCGTGTAGACGAGCAGACCTGACAGCATCACTCGAAGGAAGCTGTGGCTGTTTCGGTTCAGCCACACGAAGACAGCCGCCGAGAGAAGCGCAGGCGTAATAAATATGAGCATGACGGGAAATATCATGGCCCAACCGGCGCTCATCAGATCACCGAAGTTCAGATATGGGCCATACCCACCCAGCGCCGCAATCAGCAAGGGCCAGCAGATTCCGGCAAGCAGCCACGTCAGCCATAAACGGCCGCCTGGCATCGGGGAAAATTTCCGAAAAGCATTTGACACGTGCATGGCGCACTGATTGCCAAATACTCCCTAAAATTGAATTTACATTTGCAAAGGAATTGAATTTTACCAGAGCGGGAGCGAGGCACGTGCTTCGACTTCGCTCAGCATGAGCCTCTTCGAAAACCCGTGTTTAGGCTTCCAGGCCCGTCCATTCATCAAGGCCAAGTGCAATGTTCAGGTTCTGCACGGCGGCGCCTGAAGCGCCCTTGCCCAGATTGTCGAGGCGGGCGACGAGGCGTGCCTGTTCATCATTGCCGAAGACAAAGAGTTCGAGCCGGTTGGTGCCGTTGCAGGCTTCGGGCTCAAGGCCTGTCAGCTTGTCGGACTCCGCCAGTGGCACGACGCGCACGAAGCGTTCGCCCTCATAGGCCTGTGTGAGGGCGCGGTGCAGGTCTGCCCTGCGAGGCGTGTTGGGCAGCATGCGCAGGGTGAGCGGCACTTCGACGATCATGCCCTGCGCAAAGCGGCCCACGGCCGGCATGAACATGGGCAGGTTTGCGAGGCGGCCATGGCGCATCATTTCCGGTGGGTGCTTGTGCTTCTGCGTGAGGCCATAGATGCGGTAATTGTCGCTCGTATGGTTCGCGGCAGATGTGTCCTCGAACTCGGCGATCATGGCGTTGCCGCCGCCGGTATAGCCGGAGACGGCATTCACGGTAAGCGGATAGGAGGGCGGTACGAAGCCGCGCACGACAAGCGGGCGCACGAGCGCGATGACGCCCGTTGGGTAGCAACCCGGATTGGAGATGCGCGTGGAGGCGCGAATGGCCGCGCGCTGGCCCTTGTCCATCTCGGGGAAGCCATAGGTCCAGCCCGGCGCCGTGCGGTGGGCCGTGGAGGCATCAATGATGATCGTGTTCTTGTTGGTGACGAGCGAGACGCCGAGGCGGGCAGCATCGTCCGGCAGGCAGAGGATCACGGCATCAGCCGTGTTCATCATGCTGGCGCGCGCATCGATATCCTTGCGCTTGGCCGGATCAATCGAGATCAGCTCGATATCCTCACGCGCCCGCAGCCGGTCCGCAATCTGAAGGCCGGTCGTGCCGGCTTCGCCATCAATGAAAACTTTTGGCAGCATGGCCGCCTCCCACCACAGAACAATAAAAAACGGGCGCTTCGTTCCCGAAGCGCCCGCCGGAATTGGAAAACCGGAATACGGCCTAGCGCTTGGAGAACTGGAAGCTACGACGGGCTTTGGCCTTGCCGTACTTCTTACGCTCGACGACGCGTGGATCGCGAGTCATGAAGCCGAATGGCTTGAGCACGGCGCGCAGGCCTGGCTCGTAATTGACGAGCGCGCGCGAAATGCCGTGGCGGACAGCGCCGGCCTGACCCATGAGGCCCGAACCTTTGACAGTCGCGATGACATCGAATTCGCTGTCGCGACCGGCTTCGATGAGCGGCTGGGCGATAACCATGCGCAGGACCGGACGTGCGAAATATTGCTCCTGGTCGCGGCCATTGATCGTGATCTTGCCGGAACCCGGCTTGATCCAGACGCGTGCCGTGGCTTCCTTGCGGCGGCCTGTGCCGTAGGCGCGGCCAAGAGCGTCGATCTTTGGTTCGATCTTTGCGGCTGGCGCTTCAGCGGCTGGCGTGCCCGACATGGTGCCGAGGTCCTGGAGGGAATTTGCAGTATCGGTCATGGATTACGCTGCCTTGATGTTCTTGCGGTTCATCGATTTGAAATCGACGACTTCAGGCTGTTGAGCCGTGTGAGGGTGCTCTGCACCGGCATAGACGCGCAGCTTGCCGAACTGGGTGCGAGCGAGCGTGCTTTCCTTCGGCATCATCCGCTTCACAGCCATCTGGATGGTGCGTTCAGGGAACTTGCCGTTGAGGATTTTCTCAGGCGTGGTCGACTTGATGCCGCCAGGATAGCCAGTGTGACGGTAATAGATCTTGTCCGTCATCTTCTTGCCTGTGAATTTTGCTTTATCCGCGTTGATAATGACGACATGATCGCCCGTATCAATGTGCGGCGTGAAATCTACGCGGTGCTTGCCGCGAAGACGTTTTGCGACGTAAGAAGCAAGGCGTCCGATGACGACGTCAGTCGCATCAATCACGACCCACTTGTGCTCCACATCTGCTGGTGCGTTATAGGTTTTCATCGCTCTAATCAGAGCCTCTCGACTTCGGAGTTCATGGAATGCAATTCAAGCGCTGGCGTTTAAGCGCCGTGTCCCCCCTTGTCAACGCCGGGCTTGGACTTGCCCTGCTTTTTACAGCAACGGCGTGTTCAAAACAAGACAAACAGGCCGATACCAAGCCTGAAACCCCTGTCATTGCTGCAGGGACGCAGCTACCGGCCGTCTGGGCAACACGCCCTCTGGAGGGACAGGTTTCCTCTATTGCCCTGTCAGGCGGCCTGCGTGGCATTCTGGCCGTCGCCTATGAGAAAGGCGGCCTGCAATTTTTCGATATGGAGGCTGAAAAACTTGGCGAAAAAGCCAATTTTCGCCTTACGGCACTGGGTAGCGGCGAGTCAGCCGTCATTGAGGACCGTTCGATCACCGTTTTCCCGGGAATCACTCGCGAAGGCGAGCTGAAAGGCTATATCTATGGCGAAGGCCTGATTGCCCCGGCGCAGATAGACCTGCCCGTCACGAGCGACCATGCAATTGTCGGTGTCTGCTCCGGCCCGGCCCCGGGAACGGGCCTTATGCGGCTCGCCTTCTGGACCGACGTGAACAGCAGCGTGCTTCAGAACGGGATCATCAAGTCTGATGAGGGCGACCTGCGTTGGGTTGCCGGCGAATCGACCTTTACGGACTTCCCCATCAAATCCTGCGCCTTCACGAGTGACACGCTCGTCGCCTCACCGCGGGCGTCTGATGCCGCTTCCCTCGTACGGGGCCCGCTGGATGCGCTCGTTTCGCTCGAGAATGGCAAGCTCGGCATTTCCACAGACATGGGAATGACCAATTCCGAAATCGACGTGCAAGACGGCATCACCGTGACAGCGCCCAGCATGCCGGATGCCATGGCGGCGATGGGCACCATGATGTCAGGTGGTTACCCGGGCGGATTGATCGTGATCGCGGGCGAAACCAAGCCTGGCGAATATAATGCCGTTTTCGTGGACCCGAGCCCGCTGACCCTTGAGACCAATTAGGCGGGTCGGCGTGTAAGCCAGACCAGCCGGACCGCCGCCAGCGTGACGATCACGCCGATGGCCTGGTGCAACAGCGCCAGGTTCATCGGGGCGGCGTGCATCAGCGTAAAAATGCCCCAGCAGGCCTGAAGACTGACAAGTGCGGCAAGGCCTGCAAAGGCCCCCTTCAGCGGCGTTGAGCGGAAGGCCCATGCTGCGCCAAGGGACAGCGCCCAGATCAGGTAGGCGAGCATGCGGTGGTTAAACTGGGTGGTTGCCCGGCCTTCGAACAGGCTGCGCAGGCCAAGCCCTTCTCCCAGATAGCCCTGCGGCACGAACTCACCCGCCATCAGCGGCCAGTCATTATAGGTGCGTCCGGCATCCAGCCCGGCGACAAGCGCGCCAGCCGCCATTTGCAAAAAGATGAGCCCAAGCAGAACCACGGCAATTGTGGGAATCGACCGCGAAACGGTAGGGCTCTTCTTACCGCCAAGGTCCAGCCAGAGCCAACAGGTGTAGGCAATGATCAACAGAGCCAGCATGAAGTGCGTAGCGAGGCGGTAAGGCGCGACGTCGACACGGGTGGTCTCGCCGATGCCGCTGGACACCATCCACCAGCCAATGGCGCCCTGAAGGCCGCCGAGCAGGATAAGAATGACGAATTTCGTCGCGAGGCCGCGCGTCAGCCAGCCGCGAATCGCGAAAATGGCAAGGCCGCCCATCGCCACGAGGCCGATCAGGCGGCCGAACAGGCGATGGCTCCATTCCCACCAGAAGATCTGCTGGAAATCACCCAGCGACATGCCGGAATTCTGCAGCTTGTATTCGGCGGTCTGTTGGTACTTCGCGAACAGGCTGGCCCAGGACGCATCGCTCAGCGGCGGCAGGGCGCCCTTGATCGGGTCCCATTCGGTGATCGAAAGGCCGCTGTCTGTCAGGCGCGTGGCGCCACCAATCAGGATCATGGCGTAGACGAGCAGGCCCACGAGCACGAGCCAGTTGCGCATCCAGCGCGTCGCCTGCGGGGATTTGCCTGTATGTGCCATGCGGCCTAAATGGCCTATTCAGGCGGCTCGGCAAGAGGCAACCGTGTCGCAGAGCCCTGCCCCCGCCCAATGAAAGCCTGCAAGACCATGCGCAAACCGATCGCCAGCCTGATCCTTCTCGCCTTCATTATCGCGTGGATCGTGATTGTGGGTACCCTATCAGGCATGCTTGGCGCGTGGCCGCGCTGGGCACAGCTTCTGTTCTATGTCGTGGCCGGATTTGGCTGGATCATCCCGCTGAAACCACTGTTCGCGTGGATGAACAGCGGGCCGCAGGAAGAAACCGACGACTAGTCCTCTTCGCCGTGCTTGCGGGCAGCTTCGCGCAGGCGGGCGAAGATTTCGGCCGGATCTTCAGGCACGGACACTTCGTCCGGCGATGGGTAATCGTCGTCTTCCTCTTCCTCGATCTCGGGTTCGGTCTGTGTTTCGACCTGGAGGACGGGCGCTTCTTCCTGCTCTTCGGCTGTCATGCCGTCGAACAGGTCGGTATCGCCTTGGGATTTCAGGCGGCCGAGGACGGTTTCGCCGCCAATGAGCGTCTGGCCGGGCCAGATCAGCACGCCCGTATTGCTCGGGACGTAGATATCACACCAGCCGCCGAGACGGCGCGTCCCGAAGGGGCGGCCGAGGCGGACAATGTCGCCTGCCTCGTTGGTCAGTTCTATGCGCGGGCCGAAGCCGCCTGAGGCGAGCCTCACGCCGACCTGCTGCCCGCGGCTTTCGAACGCGAGATAAGCGCGTGTCAGGCCGTCATCCTCGGGGCGGGTGGCCAGCGGCACGCCATTCTCGCCGGCTTCGAGAATCAGCGATTCGAGACTGCCTGCGATGGGTGTGTAGACCTTGTTCGTGGCCGATGGCGCCGAAGACACGCGAATGCGCATGGTGGCAGACTCGGTGAGACGCAGTTCAGAAGGCGCTTCAACGCGCTCGACCGAGACAACGACACCGTCACAGGGCGATACGATGCCATTGGCCAGATCAGGCGGTGTCCGATGCGACCAGCGCGCGGCCATAAGCGCCAGGATGACGCCGGCAAAGCCGATCCAGAACAGCGGCGACCAGATCAGCCCCAGCAGGAGCGCGACGAGCAGCGCGCCGAGCGCAGCGGCCACGCCTTCCCAGTCGAGGCCAATGGTCAGCCAGGGTGTGCTTCTGCGATCAAGGTCTTCAGACATTCAAATGGGCCCCTTCCCCGGGCAATTCCTATTCGTCTACCAAAGCCAAATCGGCGTTCTTGGCCTGACGTTCCCACATATCAGCATATTTGCCGTCTTTTGCCAGCAGGGTCGCATGATTGCCACGCTCGATAACACGCCCTGCCTCCAGCACGATAATCTCATCGGCAGACTTCACCGTGGACAGCCGATGGGCGACCATCAGCGTGGTGCGGCCGCTGGCAGCCTCTTCGAGGGCGTCCTGTACGGCTTCTTCGGTGGCACTATCCAGCGCGGACGTGGCCTCGTCGAGAACCAGGATGGCCGGATCTGCGAGGATGACGCGAGCGATGCCGACGCGCTGTTTCTCACCGCCGGAGAGCTTCAGACCGCGTTCGCCAACGCGTGTGTTCCAGCCATCCGGCAGGCTTTCGATGAAATCGAGTAGCTGGGCGCGACGGGCCGCATCGCGCAGGTCTTCCTCGCTCGCGTCGGGGCGGGCGTAGCCGATATTGTAGTGGATCGTGTCGTTGAAGAGGACGACATCCTGCGGCACGAGGCCGAGCGCCTTGCGCAGGGATTCCTGTGTCAGCGTGCGCACGTCCTTGCCATCGACGAGCACACGACCGGAATCCACTTCATAGAAACGGAAGAGCAGCTTCAGGAGCGTAGACTTGCCCGCGCCAGATGTGCCGACAAAGGCGATCTTGCGACCGGGTGCCAGATGGAAGCTGACATCGCTGACGCCGACAGCGCGGCCTTCGTGGGAAAATCCGACATGTTCAAACGTCACTTCACCCTTCGGCGACGTCAGCGGCACGGCATCCGGCGCGTCGGAAATATCGGCTTTCATGGAGAGCAGGCCGAACAGTTTTTCAAGATCAACCGCGCCCTGCTTGATCTCGCGCCAGGCCCAACCGAGGATGTTCAGCGGCGCATAGAGCGAGAGAAGCATCAGCATCACGGCCGTGAGGTCGCCGATCTGCATCTTGCCGTCGATAACGTTCCAGGCCGACAGGACCATGACGGCGAGCAGGCCGATATTCATGACCAGCGCCTGGACCGTGTTCAGAATGTACATGCTGCGCACGGTTTCGACGTAGCGGTCGTTATAATTGCCCATGGCCTTGTCGAAGCGGCCGGTCTCGCGACGCTCGGCGGCGAAGGACTTCACGGTCTCGAAGTTGGTCAGGATGTCGACAGACATGGCGCGGAAATGCGTGTCAGCCTCGTTCATGCGCCGACGCTGGCGCACGCGCCATTCGGTGATGATGACCGTGGAGATCACATAGATGATGATCGTACCGATCGCGATCAGCGCGAGGCGATAATCATAGGCGACGCCGAGCGCGATGGACGCGAGCACGAGGCGGATGAAGGTCGGCCCGATATTGAAGGCGAGGAAGCGGATCAGATAGTCGATGGCGCCGGCGCCGCGCTCGATGACGCGGTTGAGCGCGCCCGTGCGGCGCGTCTGGTGGAAGTTCAGCGACAACAGTTGCGCGTGACCGAAAGCATCGACGCTTGCGACGCGCTGGGCATCCTGGCTGACCGGGGCGAACAGAAAGTCGCGCATTTGCGGCAGGGCGGCAGCCAGGAACCGCACGCCGATGCCGACGGTTAGCCACATCGCAGCGGCGGCAAAGGCGGGTGGCTCGCCTCCCTCAGGCGCTGCGCGGTTGATCGCGTGACCAAGAACGAGCGGCGAGACGACCTCAAGCACGGAGGCGGCCAGCGTAACGATCACAGCGATGGCCATGATGGGGCGCCACTTGGCGAGTTCCGACCGGCCGAGCAGTTTCAGGATTCGCAGGATCGATACGCCAATGCCGCCGTCGGCACTGTCGATCTTGTCATGATTGGCTTGTGTATCTGTGGGAGGGCTCATTGGCGCCATATGGGGCGGAATCGGTTGAAGACAAAACGCCAAATACGCTCCACGAAAGCGCACAGACATTGGAACTGGCGCCCGGGCGCCTCAGTCGTTATCTCTGCGCGTCGAGAAAAGAGCCGGATTTGCCATGAAGAAGTTGAAATCGATCTGCGTCTATTGCGGTGCCTCGGATGCCGTGAGCCCCGGATATATTGCCCTGGCTGTTGAGCTTGGCCGGGAACTGGCCAAACGTGACATCCGCCTCGTTTATGGCGGCGGCGGCGTTGGCCTGATGGGCGCCTGCGCCCACGCAGCCCATGAATCAGCCGGCGAAGTGCTGGGCATCATGCCGCGTTTCCTGCTGCAGAAAGAGCGCATCTTCGAAGACGTGGAGCACCGCATCGTCGAGGACATGCACACGCGCAAGCAGATGATGTTCGACGAATCGGACGCGTTTATCGTGCTGCCGGGCGGCATCGGCACGCTGGAAGAAGCCGTCGAGATCCTGTCATGGGCACGCCTCGGCCTGCACCAGAAGCCTATGGCTTTCCTCGACGAAGATGGCTTCTGGGAGCCCTTCTTCGACCTGATGGAAAAGATCATCGATGGCGGGTTCACGCCGGAGAGCTTCCGGTCGCTTCTGGTTCACTCGGACTCGCCACAGACCGCTATTGCAGCGCTGAGCGACCGCGTCGTCGTAATCGACCGCTAACGAACGCCCTGGAAACCAGTGACTTCTTCGGCGGGCTTCTTGTTCAGGTCCATGCCGAGCGACAGCACGATCGCGGACGCGATGAAGATCGACGAATACGTACCGATAAAGATGCCCCAGATCAGCGCAAAGCTCATGCCGCGCAGGACCGGGCCGCCAAGGAAGAAGATGGCGAACAGGGCCAGAAGCGTCGTGCCCGATGTCAGTAGCGTGCGTGACAGGGTCGAGTTCAGCGACTGGTCGATGACCTGACGGTCGGGCATCTTCTTGTATTTGCGACGCTCTTCACGGACGCGGTCGAAGACGACAACCGTGTCGTTCATCGAGTAACCGATAATGGTCAGCAAGGCCGCGATAGTGGTCAGGTTGAACTCAAGTTGGAGCAACGAGAACACGCCGAGCGTGATGATCACATCGTGCGCCAGCGCAGCCACGGCGCCCACCGAGAACTGCCACTCGAAGCGGAACCAGATATAGGCGAGCATCAGGCCAAGGGCGACGACCAGCGCCATGATGCCCGAGCGGAAGAGTTCGCCGGAGACTTTCGGGCCAACGGAATCGTCCCTCAGGAAATCCGTATCCGTCAGGCCGAGCTTGTCTTTCAACGTTGTCGCGACAATGTCGTTCGTCACCTGCTGGGCACGCTCTGCCTGTGCGGCGGGCGCCAGATTCGCAAATTCGTCGCCGAGCTGGGCGGGGTCTGCTGCGCCGAACTTCACCACCACGATGGGCCGCGCATCGGTGCCGACCGCCGTGTTCACTTCGGCATTGAAGGGCATGGCTGCACGCACGGACTCAACCGTGACGGTCTCGGTCTGCTGAAGTTCCATCACCGTGCCGCCGGCAAAGTCCACGCCGAGGTTCAGGCCGCGTGTCGCGAGGAAGTAAATCGATGCCGTGATCATGATCACCGACAGGAGCGCGCCGCCCATGCGCAGGCTCATGAACTTGAGGTTCGTACTTTCAGGCCAGTATCTGAGTAGCATTGTCTCTCTCCTGTCCGCCTAAAGCGCGAATTTCTTGGGCTTGAAGCCCTTGAGCCACATGACCGTGAACCAGCGTGTCAGCACGAAGGCGGTGAAAACGGAGGTGACGATACCGATGGCCAGCGTTACCGCGAAGCCCTTCACCGGGCCGGAGCCGAGGAGGTAAAGGATTGCCGCAGCAATGAAGGTCGTGATGTTGGCATCGAGGATGGTCGACAGCGCGCGTTCATAGCCCGCCTGCACGGCCGTCAGCGGCGAGCGGCCTGCACGTTGTTCTTCCCTGATGCGTTCAAACACGAGCACGTTGGCATCCACCGCCATACCGATGGTGAGGATGATACCCGCGATACCCGGCAGGGTCAGCGTCGCCCCAAGGCCGGACAGTGCACCGACGATCAGGATGATGTTGGCCGCGAGCGAGCCGACCGCGAAGATGCCCATCAGGCCGTAGGCCAGGATCATGAAGATGGCAACGAGGGCCAGACCAATCAGCGAGGCGCGGATACCGGCGCGGATCGAGTCCTGCCCCAGTGTGGCGCTGACCGTACGCTGGTCGAGGAACTGGACCTTGGCAGGCATCTCACCGGCTTCGATGATGGCGGCGAGATCCTGTGCTTCTTCCAGCGTGAAATCGCCGGTGATGCGCACGCTGCCGCCCGGGATCGGTTCGTTGATGCGCGGCGCTGACATGATCGTATCGTCGAGCACGATGGCGAACAGCTTGCCGGAATTGTTGCGGGTCGTCTGGTAGAACTTCGCCGCACCATTGCCGTTGAGGCGGAAGTTGATCTGCGGAAGGTTGCGGTCGTCATAGCCCTGGCTGGCCGTGGCGATATCGGCGCCGGTCACTTCGGGAATGTTGCGAACAAGGAGCTGGCCTGTCTGCGGGCCGCTCAGCAGGCGATAGCCCGGCTTCACGACGCCCTTTTCGGCCGCAGCGATCGCCGAAGGGCTGCTTTCGACCAGGTTGAACGTCATCTTGCCGTCACGGCTGAGCAGGTTTTTCAGGCGGGTCGCATCGGGCTCGCCGGGGGCTTCCAGGATGATCCGGCTATTGCCTTGCGGCGTGATCGCGATTTCGCTGACGCCTTCCGGGTCAACGCGGCGGCGCACGATGGTCATCGTCTTGGCCAAAGCGTCTTTCATCAGCGCTTCTTCGGCCGTTGCGGGCACGGTGACCTTGATCAGCGCCGGACCGGACGCCTCGATCTCATAGGTCTTGGCGCCGCCAATGGCGCCTTCAACGCTGCTGTTCAGTTTGCGGATTCGCGTGAGTGCCTCGTCCATCGGGAACTTGCCGTCGGCGTCCGGACGGGTGAGTTCCACATTCAGCGTGCGACCTTCGACCGTGGACAGGTGCCCGATCAGCGGCTTGCCATCCTTGTTGCCGAGCGCATTACGCACATCGATAGCAAAAACTTCCAGACGGTTGGCGACCACTTCGTCCGGGTTGATCTCCATCATGAGATAAACGCCGCCCTGAAGGTCGAGCCCGAGATTGACGCCCTGCTTGGGAACACCGGCGGGCGCGCCGGACATGTTCACGACATTGGGCAGCGCCATCATCGTGCCCCACAGCATGATGCCGAGGATCAGGCAGATCTTCCAGGCTGGAAACTGAAGCATGGTCTAGTCCTTGAGACGGTAAAACAGCCGGAAAGCGGCGGCCTAGTCGTTGGCTGCAACGGGCTCGTTCTTGCCCTTCACATCGACAACCATGGCCTTGATCACGCGGACGCGGACGTTTTCGGCCAGCTCAAGCGACACTTCCGTTTCGCCGACCTTGATGACCTTGCCGATCAGGCCGCCGGACGTAATCACGGTGTCGCCGCGCTTGACGGCTTCGATCATCAGTTTGTGCTTCTTGGCGCGCTGCTGCTGCGGACGGATCAGGAGGAAGTAGAAGATCAGGATCAGTGGCAGGAAGAACATGACCTGCGTCAGGACACCTGGGCCTGTGGCGGGCGGCGTGGCCTGCGCGAGGGCCGGCAGGGACAGGCCCGCGAAAACGATGGCAGACGCGGCGAATTTGTTCAGCATGATGGTCCAACTCCCTGTAACCCTTGTCCGCAATGGCGCCTTCAGGCGCCCGCGAAAGTCATGCCCCTATAGCTGTGGCTGCAAGCCTTGGCAAACAAGCCCTGCAGGTCGCGCGAATCTGTCCTAGAGGGCCCGCGAGCGCCCTTCCGTCAGCGGCGCGAGCGGGTGAGCGATGGCGAGCCGCTCCTGCGACCCATCCGCGCCCATGCGCAACAGCACCTGGCCATCGGCCGTTTCAAAGGGCGCAATCAGGACGCCGCCCTTGGCAAGCTGCTGCAACAGGACATCCGGCACTTCGTCTACAGCACCTGTCAGGAGAATCCGGTCATAAGGGCCCCGCTCAGGCCATCCGGCCAGACCATCGCCATGCCGCACGGCCACATTGCCAAGCCCGAGATCCAGCATCCGCATGCGCGCCGCGTCACAGAGGCGGCGGAAGCGATCCATCGCAAATACGTCAGCGCCGAGCTGCGCCGCCAGCGCTGCCGTGTAGCCACTGCCCATGCCGATCAGCAGGATGCGGGCTTCGCGCATCTGCCGAATCTGCAACGCCTGCAACAGTTGGCCGGTGACAGCGGGGCGTGGAATGATCTGCCCGCAGGGAATCGGCAGGATGCAATCCTCAAAGGCGAGCTTGTCGAGGCCGGGCGTATCGACAAAGGCGCCGCGGTCTATTGTCTCCATCGCCTTCAGCACGCCATCGTCGGTGATGCCCTCCTGGCGCAGGTGCAACACAAGGCGCGCGGCCCGGAAGGGATCGGCGATCAGCTCTGCCATGTCTCGCGGAGTTTCAGGAGATAGGCCTCGTGCGTCAGGTCTACGTGCAGGGGCGAAACGGAGACATAGCCGTCATAGATGGCGCGCAAGTCTGTACCGGCATCCGGCTTGGAGAGTTTGCCCTTGTAGCCGATCCAGTAATAGTCGTTGCCGCGCAGGTCTTCGCGGCGGTCGGTATGGATAATGCTTTCATCCCGGAAGCCCTGACGGGTGATCTGGATGCCGGCCACGTTTTCAGGCTCGCGGTCGGGGAAGTTGACGTTGATGACAACATCCTTGGGCCAGGGACGCGCGAGTAGCGGCTTCAGCGTTTTGGCGCCCCATGCGCGCGCCGTATCCCAAGGCAGCGAGCCACGCTCACGGAAGCTTTGCGCCTGGCTGAGGGCGATGGAAGGAATGCCGAGCTGCATGCCGAACATGGCGGCCGCAATCGTTCCGGAAAAGCTCGTATCCTCGGCAATGTTCTGGCCGCGATTGACGCCGGATAGCACAAGGTGCGGCGCATCAGGCATCAGGTCCTGTGTCGCCAGCAGAACACAGTCTGACGGCGTGCCGGCAATGGCCCAGGCCTTGGCGCCGACCTTGCGGACGCGCACAGGCTGGGTCAGCGAAATGGCGCGGCCCTTGCCGGACTGTTCCTCTTCGGGCGCAGCAATCCAGATATCGTCGGTCAGTTCCTTGGCGATGTCCTCAAGCACGGCGAGGCCCGGCGCGTTGATGCCGTCATCGTTGGTAAGGAGGATTCTCACGAAATCACCTCCAGCCCGCTCATGTAAGGGCGCAGCACGTCCGGCACCGTGATGGAGCCGTCTTCGTTCTGGTAGTTCTCGATCACGGCAACCAGCGTGCGGCCGACGGCGAGGCCGGAGCCGTTGAGCGTGTGGACGAATTCAGGCTTCGCGCCGGCTTCCTTGCGGAAGCGCGCGTCCATGCGGCGGGCCTGGAAGTCGGCGCAATAGGAGCACGAGCTGATCTCGCGATAGGTGTTCTGGCTGGGTATCCAGACTTCGAGGTCATAGGTCTTGCGGGCCCCTGCCCCCATGTCGCCGGTGCACAGCAGCATGCGGCGGAACGGCAGGTTCAGGCGTTTGAGCACTTCCTCGGCGCAGCCTGTCATGCGTTCCAGCTCGGCGAGGCCAGCCTCTTCATTCTCCACGATGGAGACGAGTTCGACCTTGTTGAACTGGTGGAGCCGGATCATCCCCTTCGTATCACGCCCCGCGCTGCCCGCTTCGGAACGGAAGCAGGGCGTGTGTGCTGTGAAGCGGAGCGGCAGACGGGACGCGTCGAGGATTTGGTCACGGACAAGGTTTGTGAGCGGCACTTCGGCGGTGGGGATAAGGTAATGATCCAGCGTCGTCTTGAAGAGATCTTCGGCAAACTTTGGCAGCTGCCCGGTCCCGACCAAGGCATCATCTTTCACCAATAGTGGCGGGCTAACTTCCTCATATCCATGCTCGTCCGTCTGCAAGTCCAGCATGAACGCCGCCAGCGCCCGCTCCATTCGGGCGAGCTTGCCGCGCAGCGCGACGAAGCGGGCGCCGCTCATTTTCACGGCGCTGTCGAAATCCATCTGCGAGAAGCCGAGGTCGCTCTTCAGCGCCTCGCCCAGATCGGCGTGGTCTTTAGGGTTGTTGATGCGTTTCGGTTCGCCCCAGCGGTGCTGTTCCTCGTTGCCGTCTTCATCACTGCCGAGCGGCACCTCGGCCAGCGGCAGGTTGGGCAGGCCCATCAGCAGGTCGTCGAGGAGCGCCTTGGCAGCGGCTTCCTGTTCACCAGCCGTTTCAATCGTGGCCTTGGCCTCGGCGACCAGTGCCATCAAGCGGGCGGCTTCATCTTCGTTCTTCTCGGCCTTGGCGCGGCCGATGAGCTTGGAATTCTCGTTGCGGACCTTCTCGGCATCCTGCTTGTCGGTCACCGCCTTGCGCAGCGCCGAGTCGTGCCGGACGATTTCGTCGACCGAGTCGCCAAGGCCCGGCTTGCGGCGGTTCCAGGCGGCGCGGAAAGCGTCCGGATTGTCTCGAATGGCACGGATATCGAACATGGATCAGTCCTGAGTTGGCTTTGCCACCCGCTCTAATGCGCGCGGCGCGCGGCGTCCACTGTTCGAAATGGTCTCAGGCGCGCGCTTCGGCTTGTGTCACGGCCGACTTCACGGCCTTGTCAGGCATGCGGCAGATGACCTGCGTACCGTTGCGCTTTTGCGGGCGCACCTCGATGCAGGGCTCAAGCGCGCGCAGGCGCATCATCATCACGGCAAAGTTGCGCAGCCCGAACCATGCCGGTTTGCCCTTTTGCGGAGTCGTGGCGAAATCAGGAAGCGCGGACAGGGCCTTGATGATCTTCTCGCGCGCAATCGGCTGGTCGGGCGTGCGGGCGCCAAGCTGCATGACGAGTTCGGCGGCGCGGGTAAGATGCGGGTGCTCGTCTTCCGGTCGGGGCTCTTCACTGCGCGAATCCATCTCGTCACGCACGGCACTGCGCACCCTCATCATCAGGGGCGAGCGGCGCTCCTGAACCAGGCGCGGTTCGGGCACTTCAGGCGGCGGACTGCGGAAGCGATACCATTTGCGCTTGGTGCGCTCATAATCGAATGCCGCCTTGAGGGCGGACATGTGCACCACCGCATCGGCATGCTGGCTGTAAAGCTCGTAAGTGGGGTCAGTTTCCTTGCCGGCGGCGACAACACGCAAACGGGGAGACTGGATGCGATTCACCACAGGCACGAAATCGGAGTCGGTGGTCAGGACGATGATTTCCTCAACGTTCTTAAGCCTGTCGGCCATCTGGACAGCGTCCATTGTCAGCACGATATCGGCCGAACTCTTGCCCGAGGAGATCTTGTTCTTGGCAAAGGCGCGGCAGTTGAAGGCCTCGAAACCGGCCGCCTCGAATGTCTGCCTGTGTATATCGTGCTGCAGGTTCCAGTAGACGCGCTTGCTCAGGAATTTGCGCCGTTTCTGGCGATGCGATAGCGCGCCATCTTCCAGCCAGAGAACCCAGTTCGCGACTTTTTCAGTGAAGGCCTCGCCCGTCGCAGCGTGGATATTGTCGAAATCGACAAGCAGGACGCTGTTAACGCGTGACAAAAGGGTTTCTCCCTGATTCGCTGACGGAGCGAGTGACAGATGTTCTACATCCATTGCCGGAAAGCAACCGTGCACCGCACCAAAATTAACTATTCGGCGGGGGAGTCGGCGTCCAATTCGGCCTGTTTCTTTTCGATCAGCTTCACGCAGAAGATCGAGATTTCGTACAGGAAGTAGACCGGCCCCGTGAGCAGGAGCTGGGAGATCACATCCGGCGGCGTGAACACGGCCGAGAACAGGAGGATGATGACGATGGCATACTTGCGGCCACTGATCAGTGTCTGCGCGGTCACGAGTCCGATCTTGGCCAGCAGCGTGAGGATCACCGGCAGCTGGAAGGAAATGCCGAAGGCCAGCATCAAGGCCATCACAAGCGACAGGTATTCCGACACTTTGGGCAGGAGCTTGATCGTCGCGACGCCGCTGTTGATCTGCTCCTGCGAGATCGAGAAGCGCGCCAGCATGGGCAGCATCAGGATGTAGACGAACGTGGCGCCCGCCGTGAACAGGATGGGGGCGGCCACAAGGAAGGGCCAGAAGGCCCCCCGCTCGTTCTTGTAGAGGCCCGGCGCCACAAAGGCATAGATCTGCCAGGCGATGACCGGGAAGGACAGGAAGATGCCTGCGAACAGAGCGAGCTTCACCTTGGCGAAGAAGAATTCCATCGGCGCCGTGAAGATCAGCTCCAGCGGCGCGCCGCGCAGCGCTTCGGCCTTGGCAGCAAAGGGCGCCAGCAGGAAATCATAGATCGGCTGGGCGACGAAGAAACAGCCGAGCGAGGCGATGCCAAGCACGGTCAGCGAGATGATCAGACGCGTGCGCAACTCGGACAGGTGTTCAAGCAGCGGGGCCCGGCTCGCCTCCACTTCATCATCCAGGATTTCAGGCTGTTCGTCCTTGGGTGGTGTCGTATTCACGCAGCGTCGTCCTTGGACTTGGGCGAGTCGCCGCCTGCAGCATCTGATGCGGCTGTTTCAGTTTGCGCCTCCGGTTCAGGCTTGGGCGCGGATTGGTCTGCGGCGGCTTTTTGCGCCTGTAGCGCCTCTTCACGCGTCTTGTTCATGACGGCGGAATTGATCTCGCCTTCCATGTTGGCAAGGTCAGCCTGCGCCTCGGTCATCATGTTGGTGCGCTTGAGATCCTCGATTTCCTTGCGAAGCTCTTCCAGCTCGCTCTGGCGGGCGATGTCCTCGAAGGCCGCCTGGAATTCACGCGCCATCGCGCGGCCCTTGCCGACCATCTGGCCGACCTTGCGCATCATCATAGGCAAGTCCTTCGGGCCCACGATAATGAGCGCCGCAAGGGCCAGGACAAGGAGTTCGGAAAATCCGACGCCGGGCAGCATTATGCGCCCTCCACCAGGAACACTATGACGAGACTTTCGACTCGTCTTTCTTCTTCGGGGTCACATCGACGAGGTCTTCCTTGTCGACGGCCTTGGGCTCATCATCATCCGAGAGGCCCTTGCGAAACGATTTCACACCCTTGGCCATATCGCCCATGATGGATGAAATGCGTCCACGCCCCCCGAACAGCAGCAATGCCACTACGATTACGAGAACGATCTGGAGAGGTCCGACTGAGCCCATTGGGGCCTCCTGATTAGGTGTTTCGCATTGCAGCATAGCGCTCCGTTCCTGCTGGAACAATGGGGCGAAGCTGTTAAAGGAAGTGGCATGCGTATCGCGACCTGGAATGTCAACTCGATCAAGGCCCGCCTTTCCACTGTTCTGGAAGTGCTGGGCGCAATCGAATGTGACGTCGTCTGCCTTCAGGAACTCAAATGTGAGACTGACGGCTTTCCCTATATGGAGCTTGAGGAACTGGGCTGGACCTGCGCCGTTCACGGGCAGAAATCCTACAACGGCGTCGCCATCCTCTCGAAATATCCGCTGGATGATATCCAGAAGGGCCTCTCGACCATGGAGGACGACCAGTCACGCTATATCGAGGCACTGGTCATGGCCGACACGCCGATCCGCGTTGGCGCGATCTACTTACCCAATGGCAACCCGGCGCCGGGCCTGAAATATGACTATAAACTTGAATGGATGGAGGCCCTTGAGGGCCATGCACGCCAGCTGTTGAAGCAGGAAGAGGCCTTTGTTCTCTGCGGCGACTATAACGTCATCCCCGGAATCAACGACAGCTGGGACGAGACAGTCTGGGCCGAAGACGCGCTCGCGCTGCCCGAATCCCGTCAGGCTTTCCGGCGCCTGCGCAATCTCGGCCTGACCGATGTGTTCGACATGTGCGACGGCCGCGCCCACCAGTATACGTTCTGGGACTATCAGGGTGGCGCCTTCCCGAAGGACCACGGCATTCGCATCGACCATCTGCTCTGTTCGCCCCAGGCGGCAGACCGGCTCAGCGGCGTCGAGATTTACCGCAAGGCGCGCGAGCTGGAAAAACCTTCAGACCACGTGCCCGTTATCGGCATTTTTCAGGACTGATGCCTATTTTTTAGGCGCACAGGACTGGTTGTAGTCAGCCACGTCCTGATTGAACTGACGCGCATTGGCCTGCAGCGCGAAGTCGGCCTGCGCGAACGCCCGTTTGGCAGCGTCGAATTCCGCCTTGGCTGTATCTGCCGCCTTGGCATTGGACGCAGAGGCAAGGCGCATGACCTGCGCATCTTCATACCCCTCGCCCAGAGCCTCGGCCTTGGCCGCGAGCGCGTCCCGGTTGGCCGTCGCTTCTTCCAGCTCTGCTTTCTTCGGCGCCAGCGTCAATTGCATGGCCTTGCAGCGCTCAACCTGTTTCGGCGACAGCGAATCGGCAGCCGCCGGCATTGCGACGGCCAAAGCGAGCGAGGCGAGGAGCAAACGGATCATGGCGGGGTCCTTCTTCATTAGACTGGCTAATGCCCGATGGCGGCTGAAGCAAACCTGAATGAAGCCGTCACACACTGGCCCCAATTGGGACCGTTTCCGCCATCGTTGAAGCGATAGGACGGGGCGCAAAATTAAAAATGATCAAATGCTCACATTGCCGTATTTTTGCCGCATTTGGAGACGAATTTGTGATCATTCGCTCACATGGCGACAATCTAGGAGACAGACCTATGACCAACCTGAAGACCGAAACGACCGCGAAAATTCCCGCGCTGGACGTGGCCGTCACCCTCGACCAACTGGTTGCACCGCTCGAAGTCCCGGCGGACCTCAGCCGCGCCCGCTGGGCTCCCAAATGGACCCTGATCCTGCCTATCGCGATGCTGGCGGCCTTCACCGTCCCTGCCCTGCCAGTGGACGCAAATGCCCCGACAGGAACACCGGCCACCCATGTGGCCTGATCGATCAACCGTCAGCCGCCCGCGCGAGGATCCTGTGCGCGGCGGTTGGCGACGACCGAGTCGATGATGTTGAACACCGCGGCGAAGTCGCTGAGCAGCTCGCGCACCCGGTCCGGGTCATCAAGCCGTTTGAACATGGTGCCCGGCTCGAACAGGTTGCCGCCCTGCAGCGTGACGAACATGTCGCCGCCATCGAAACAGCATTTCAGCTTGCCACCATGGAACGCCTCTTCCATGTCGACCAGCTTCTGCATCAGGTCAGGCGTCAGCAGGTAGCGGCTCTCGACCTGGTCGGTCGTGTAGACCTCGAAGATCTTCTCGAAAACCGGATCCTCAAGGCTCGCCCGCTGCATGCCCTTGCCGCCACCGAACCGGTTGAAAAAGCCCGCATCGCGCGTCACCAGTGTGCGGCCATAGAACACCTTGTCGAATTCAAAGCGCAGGCACTGTCCCTTGAACACAGTGACCCAATGCGTACGCGAGCGGCCCTTGGAATCCGTGGTCTGGCGGCGCTCTTCCAGATGCGCCTCGAACAGCTCGAACTCCACGCCTTTGCGAGCCCCAGTGACGAGGTCTTCGTAGCTCGCACGGTCCCAGCTGGGCACAAGACCGATCTCACGATGCCGCTGGATCGCGTCCACCTGCCCCGGATCGGCATTGAAGCTGAGCTCGAACTGGCGCGCGACAGGCGTGACAAGCAGCGTCTTGGCTTCCTTGGCAAGCTGCGTGATATCCCGCGAGCCCCACCAGACATAGCCAAACCCGACGATGGCGGCGACGAAAGCCACGAACGGCATCTTGGCCACGAACAGGCCGACCAGCACACCAATGACGCCGATCCCGCCGCCAACATAGCGCGCCTGCCGGGCCTTGCCGACGGCCGCCAGACGGTCGCCTTCACGCGCCTGCAGCGCTGGACGAATCTCGTCCTGAAAGACCTGTCCAAAATGGCTGAACCCTTCCGGCAGGCCAGCGAGCGCAGCGGTGATCTCCGGGTCGACCGGCGATGATTCGCCGCCGGGCAGGTCTGGTTGCGAATCGCTCATATGTCGAGATCAGCCATGTCTTCAGCGGTCAGGGCAATCGAGGCTGCGGGCAGGATTTCCTTGAGTTGCGCCACGCTCGTGGCACTGGCAATCGGCGCCGTGATCGACGGGCGCGCCATCAGCCAGGCCAGTGCAACCTGGGCCTGGGTCGCGTCATGCCGGGCAGCAACCTTGTCGAGCGCAGCAAGCACTTTGGGGCCCCGCCCTTCCAGCAGGGACTTCATCTGGCCACCGCGCGGACTTTTCTTCAGATCCGCTTCGGTGCGGTACTTGCCGGTCAGGAAGCCGCTGGCGAGGGAGAAATAGGGAATAACGCCCAGCCCCTCGGCGACGCAGACATCCTCGCGCGCGCCTTCATACTGGTCTCGCACAAGGAGGTTATAGTGGGGCTGCAGCACCTCATAGCGCGCCTTGCCGTCACCCGCCGTGTCCACCGCTGCCTTGAGCCCCGCCCCATCATAGTTGGAGCCGCCAACAGCACGCACTTTCCCCGCATCGATCAGGCGCTGATGACCTTCCAGCGTCTCGTCGATCGGCGTGTCTTCATCTGGAGAATGGGAGAGATAGAGGTCGATATGGTCGGTCTGCAGGCGCTGCAGCGAGGCCTCGCAGGCCTTTACGATATAGTCCGCCTTCAGCCCTTTGCCGCCGTCCCCCATATCCATGCCGACCTTGGTGATCAGCAGTGTCTTGTCGCGCTTGCCATGCGCGGCAAACCATTCGCCGAGGACCGTCTCGGACTCACCGCCCGAATGCCCCGGCACCCAGCGCGAATAGACATTCGCCGTGTCGACGGCATTGAATCCCGCATCGATGAGCGCATCGAGGATATCGAAGGAGGTCGCCTTGTCGGCCGTCCATCCAAACACATTGCCCCCAAGCACCAGAGGCGCTGTCTTCAGGCCGGATTTTCCAAGCTCTCGCATCTGCACCTATTCGTCTCCCGCAGCGGGCTCACGGAAGATGGCGGTGGACGAACCGGACGCGCTGATTTCGCCACGATACATGCCGGGAGAATTGAACACGAAGTCCACATTGCCTGCACCGTCGATAACGATCACGCCGCCATCGCCGCCAAGGTCAGCGACTTCGCCGAGGGCTACGGCAGCGGCTACACCAACGCTTTCATCCTCGAACTTCACCCGGTCGCAGATCGTCTTGGCGACGCCCACGCGGATGAAATACTCGCCATGCCCGGTGGCCGAGACGGCGCAGACGCCATTCTCGGCATAGGTCGCCGCGCCGATCAGCGGGGCGTCGCCCACGCGGCCCGCCGCCTTGGCCGTCATGCCGCCTGTCGTTGTCGCGGCGGCGAGATTACCTGCGCTATCTATGGCGACAGCGCCCACCGTACCGAAGCGCTCCTCGTCCGTGCGCAGCGCGGCAAGCGGCTTGCCCTCACGCGATTCAAGCAGGCGATCCAACGCCTGGCGGCGCCTGTCAGTATCGAAATAAGTGTTCACAACCATCTCGAGCCCCTGCGCATCAGCGAACTGATCCGCCCCCGGCCCGGCGAACATGACATGTTCGGAGTTGTCCATGACGGCGCGGGCCGCGAGGATCGGGTTCTTCACGCGCATCACGCCTGCGACAGCGCCCGCGTCGCGGTCGCGCCCGTCCATGATCGAAGCATCGAGTTCATGCGTGCCGTTCGCCGCAAATACGGCGCCATAGCCGGCATTGAACAGCGGATTGTTTTCCATCGGGATGACGGCGGCCTGCACTGCATCCACCGCGCTGCCGCCTTCACGCAGCACGGCGGCACCTGCCGCCAGCGCCTCGTTGAGGCCGGCTGTGTAGGCCGCCTCTTCTTCCGGCGTCATGGTCTCGCGCAGGATCACGCCTGCGCCGCCATGGATCGCGAGATGCCATTCGGGGGCCGCAACGGGCTCAGGCTCAACCGGGGTTGCACATGCCGCCAGGAACAGGCCAGTCGCCGCCAGGATCGTCAGGGATTTCAGTGTCATCGCCGCCTCCAGTTTTCTGAAGGCAGGATGGACTGATTACCTAGAGGTCTTCAAGGCTTTTACGGGCGGCCTTGAGCTTTTCACGTCGGCCCGTCCAATCGACGATCCGTTCGCGGTTCTCCTCGACGATCTCGGGCGGCGCCTTCGAAACGAAAGCCTCGTTGCCAAGCTTCTTCTCGGTGGACATGATATCCTTGTCGAGCTGAGCGATTTCCTTGTCGAGCCGCTTGCGCGCCTCATCCACGTCAATCTGGTCCGCAATGCCGAGCGCCACGACCGTTTCGCCAACAACCGTGGAGACCGCGCCCGCAGGCACCGTCTCGCTGACGACGATATCCTCAAGGCGCGCGATGCGCTTCAGGATGTCCTCATGACGGATGGCCCGATCTTCGATCACCGGCCCGGCATTGACGAGTGACAGCGGAATCTTCGAGCCCGCCGGCACGCCGAGATCATTGCGCAGCGAGCGGACTTCCGTGATCAGGTCGATGACCCACTGGATTTCGTCATCGGCCTCAGCGTCACGCGCGATATCGTATTCCGGCCAGGACTGGAGCATCAGGAAACCCTGCTCGGCCACACGGCCAGCCGCGCGGCGCTCCCACAGTTCTTCCGTCACGAATGGCATGAACGGGTGCAGCAGCTTCAGCGTTTCATCCAGCACATAGCCGCACACGTCACGCGTTTCCTGCTTTGCCGTATCGTCCATGCCCATCAGCAGCGGCTTGATGAGTTCGAGATACCAGTCGCAGAGCACGTTCCAGATGAACTTGTAGAGCGCGCCAGCCGCATCGTTGAAACGGTATTCCGCGATGGCTTTCGTGGCCTCGGCTTCGCAGGCGGCGAGTTCACCCAGAACCCAGCGATTCACCGGGCTCGTCACCTTGGCAAAGTCGATCTCGCCCGGCGCGCCGCACTCGTTCATCTCGGCAAAGCGAGCCGCGTTCCAGAGTTTGGTCGCGAAGTTGCGGTTGCTTTCGACGGCCTGTTTGGAGAGGCGGATATTGCGCCCCTGTCCGGCCATGCGGCCCATGGTGAAGCGCAGCGCGTCGGCGCCGTATTCGTTCACCAGTTCCAGCGGGTCCATGACGTTGCCCTTGGACTTGGACATCTTCTGGCCCTTCTCGTCGAGGACGAGGGCGTGGATGTACACATCCTTGAACGGAACTTCGCCCATGAACTCTATGCCCATCATCATCATCCGGGCGACCCAGAAGAAGATGATGTCAAACGCGGTGACGAGCGTGGCGGTGGGATAGAAGGTTTCCAGTTCCGACGTCTTGTCCGGCCAGCCCATCGTCGAGAACGGCCAGAGGGCGGAGGAGAACCATGTGTCGAGGACGTCTTCGTCCTGTTTCAGCTTCACGTCCTTGCCAGCCTGTTGCTGAGCCTCTTCTTCCGAATAAGCGACGTAGATTTTGCCGTCGTCACCAAACCATGCCGGGATCCGGTGGCCCCACCAGAGCTGACGCGAAACGCACCATGGCTGGATGTTGTCCATCCAGTTGTAATAGGTCTTCTCCCAGTTCTCGGGCACGAACCGGGTCTTGCCCTCTTTCACGGCCGCGATGGCTGGCTGGGCCATGGTCTTGGCATCGACATACCATTGGTCGGTCATCCACGGCTCGATGACCACGTTGGAGCGGTCGCCGAAGGGCTGTTCGATCTTGAGGTTCTCGATTTCCTGCAGCAGTTCGAGCGCCTCGAAGGCCTCGACAACTTTCTTGCGCGCATCAAACCGGTCGAGCCCGCGATAGTCTGCCGGGATGCCCGCCGCCTCCGCGTCGTCGCCATCAACGATGTGCGCCGTGGCGTTCAGGATGTTCAGCGGCGTGTGTCCTGCCCGCTTGCCGACTTCGAAGTCGTTGAAATCATGCGCAGGCGTGATCTTCACGGCACCAGAGCCCTTTTCAGGGTTCGCATACTCGTCCGCGATGATCGGAATGCGGCGGCCGACGATAGGTAGCTGCACGAACTTGCCGACGAGGCCCGCATAGCGCGCGTCTTCCGGGTGCACGGCCACGCCCGTATCGCCGAGCATGGTTTCGGGGCGCGAGGTGGCGACCACGATATAGTCACGCATCTCAGATCCGGTGACGTTGCCGTCCTCGTCCTTGACCGGGTGCAGGTACGTTACGCCGTCCGCCAGCGGATAGCGCAGGTGCCAATAATGGCCGTTGACCTCGCGCTGATCGACTTCGAGATCGGAGATCGCCGTCTGGAAATGCGGATCCCAGTTCACGAGGCGCTTGTCGCGGTAGATCAGGCCCTTCTTGTAGAGCTCGACGAACACTTTGGTGACGGCGCGCATCATGTTGTTGTCGGGTTCGGCGCGTTCACCCATCGTGAAGGCAAGGCGCGACCAGTCGCACGAGGCGCCAAGGCGCTTCAGCTGGCCAACGATGGCGCCGCCGGACTCCTCTTTCCAGGCCCAGACACGGTCCACGAAGGCATCGCGGCCCATCTCGCGGCGGCTTTCATTGCCCGCTTCGGCCAGCTGGCGCTCGACGACCATCTGCGTGGCGATGCCCGCATGGTCGGTACCCGCCTGCCAGAGCACGTTCTTGCCGCGCATGCGCTCGAAGCGGACCAGCACGTCCTGCAGCGTATTGTTCAGCGCGTGGCCCATGTGCAGCACGCCGGTGACGTTCGGCGGCGGGATGACGATGGAATAGGCTTGCGCGCTGGTATCGCCGGAAGGCTTGAAGCATCCGCGTGCCTCCCAGGCCTTGTAGAGGCGTGTTTCGGCTTCGGCGGGGTCAAATCGTTGGTCGAGCATGGGTCAGGCGTATTCCAGGGCAAAAGAAAAGGGCGCGCCGGTGGCAGCGCGCCCTTCCCTATAAACAATTTGGCGGGAGAGGCTAGCGCGCCATGCGGGCGATGCGCTGTACTTCCGCTTCGACCTTTTCCTCGACGATGCCGGGCAGGTTGGCGTCGAGCCAGTCCTTGATCATCGGCTTGAGCAGTTCGCGAACGAGGCCCTCAATCGTGTTGTCACCGCCGAAATCCATACGGGAGATCAGCTTGCCGAGCGCGCCGGCGGCGGCATCGGATGTCGAATCGTCCGTCAGGACGGTTTGCTGGTAGCGGGCGCTGGCGGGCATTTCATTCTCCACGGGAGCATAGGCTTTTTGACGGGGTGCAGGTGCCGGAATGGGTTCTGGCTCGGGTTCAGGTTCATGACGGAACATCGGGGCCGGTTCGGGCTCCTCTGCGGAGCGGGCCGCGCTGAGCAGTTCCTCGAACGAATCAGCAGGCTCAGGCTCAACTTCCTCGGCCACGTGTTCCGGCTCTTCCAGAACGAACGTGTCGTCTTCCTCAGCCTCGAACATGCCGTCATCGATATCATCCTCAACCGGATCGAACGCCATGTCGGAGAAACCGCCATCATCCGCTTCGTCGAGCGCTTCCTCGCGAACGGGAGTGGGCGCACCGGGACGGCGGGCCGTGCTGGCATCGTCCTCTGAAATAATCTTGCGGATCGACGCGAGGATTTCCTCCATCGTCGGTTCCTTGTGCGCTTCGTTGGCCATGTCAGCCCCTTACTCTTTACCCATCAGAATCAGTACAGGTTAATGGGTAAGTTGTATCGGTTAACAACCGCTTGACGATGTTAACCTTATTCGATTTCCGGCGCCGCGCCAGTCGGAACCGGCTTGTCCAACTCGCCAGCCGCACGCAGAAGTCGAAACGCTGCCACATAGGCGTCACGCTCCGACTGCACCAGCGCCAGACGCGCCTCGAACAGCTGTTGTTCCTGGTCCAGAACGTCCAGCGTGGTGCGAACGCCAACGGCGAGTTCTTCCTTGGCGCCGTCATAGGCGATTTCGGCAGCATCGACCTGGCGCTTGGACGCCTCAATCGACCGTAGCGAGGCATCATAGCCATACCAGGCCTGAGCGATCTGTGCGCGAACTTGGCGCTCAAGCACGTCGATCTGCTGACGCGCCTGGTCGCGGCGCAGGCGCGCTTGACTGACCTGGCTCTTGATCAGGCCACCCGACAGAATCGGGATCGACCCCTGCGCGACGGCAGAAACACTGGTGTTGCGCTGCTCCGGATCGCCATAGGTCGACTCGACACCGGCAGTGCCGACAAGGTTGATCTGTGGCCGATACTGCGACTTGGCGACGGAAATGGCCTCATTCGCGGCACGCTCGGAATGCCGGGCAGCCTGGATGTCGGGATTACCGTCCAGCGCGATCTGGATCGCCTCTTCAATGGAGCCCGGCAACGGTGGCACCGGCGGCGGCGACGGCAGGTCGCCCGGCTTCAGGCTGGTGAGGAACTGGTAATTGGCTTCGCTCGCCTCAAGCTGCGCCTCGGCCCCTGCCAGCGCGGCGCGCGCCCCTTCAAGGCGCGCCTTGGAGAGCGAAACGTCCGTCCGCGTGACAACACCCACTTCGAATCGGTCATCAGCGGCGCGGACCTGCTCGCCGGTGACGTCGACATTGTTCTTGCGGATTGTAACGGCCTCACGGTCGCGCCGCACGTCGACATAGGCGGTCACAACCTGAAGGATCATGTCCTGCTGGGCGGCGTCATATTGCGACTTGGCCGCACTGATTCCCGCTTTTGCCTGACGGATACCGGCGCTGACACGCCCGCCCGTATAGAGCGGCTGCACGGCTTGCACCTGCGCGCTGGCGATCGGACGGTCACCCAGCCCGAAAGCAAATGGCGAAGTCGTATCAACATATTCATAACCGGCGCTGCCGACGAGATTCACCGTCGTGCGGCCCCCGGACCGGGCCTGCTCCAGGCCCTCGCGGGCGACGTCAGTCTCATAACGCTGGATATCGAGCTGAGGATTTGTCGCAAAGGCCGATGCAATCGCCTGATCAAGCGTTTCCGCTGTTGCAGAGCTTCCGGCAATCATCGCAACGACCGCAGCGCCCATAAGGCAACAATACTTCACACGCATCCTCAGCTCCTTGATAACCCGTTTTCAGCAGCATCATATAGCGACGCCCGAAGAGATAGTGAACACTGTTCACTTTTCGGGAGTCTTAAACACTGAATATAATTCTTGTGATGCGGGCAATCAGCGCAGGCTGGCCTAGAAAACAAAGGCCTGCTTGCGATTGAACTGCTCGAACTTGGGCGGGAAGGCATCAAACCCATCGCGCGCCGCAACCGTATCGCCCGCCTTCGTGAACACTTTCGCGCGGCCGAGGCCTTCGCGCTCCATGACAACGGCCGCGAGGCGTCCGCCATCTGCCAGTTGAGCTGTCCAGGCGTCCGGAACGGTTTCGACCATGCCGCAAACATAAATCACGTCAAACGGCGCCTGGTCTGGCAGGCCCGCAGCAATATCGCCTTCAACGGCCACGGCACGATCAAGGCCAAGCGTCGCAAAGCGCTCGGACATGGCGTCGACCAGCTCGGTGGTTTCCTCAAGCGCAATGACGGTTTCCGACAGATGGCTGATCAGGGCGGCCTCATAGCCAGCCCCTGCGCCGATCACGAGCACGATATCGGTCGGACGAATCGCGGCCAGCTTGATCAGTTTTCCCGTATCGCGCGGAATCCACAGCGAACGGCCCGGCGATGTCGCTATTTCCAGTTCGGAATACGCTACCGACTTTCGCGAGTTCGGAACGAAAACCTCACGCGGCGTGCGCAGGAAAGCCGAAACGATCGGTGCATCGGAGACATCATTGGGGCGGATCTGGCTATCCACCATGATCTCGCGGGCTGCGTCAAAGCTCATGGGCGCGCGCCTTCCTCTGGTAAAAACGGACGTATAACCGCCCTTTAGCATGGGCCGCGCCCCGCGCAATGCGCGATAAACGCACGGGGGCTGAAAACGCTGATTGAAAGCCTGCCTTTTGCTTGCTAGTGACGCGCCTCTGGTCAGGCTCTATGGCGGAGTGGTGACGCAGCGGATTGCAAATCCGCGCACCCCGGTTCGATTCCGGGTGGAGCCTCCAGACGCATTCCACAGATTTGGATCATTCTTAACGCATTCTTGCGCTAATTTTGCGCGTTTGCTGGTTAATCATTTACGGCACGTTAACCAATTCGGGCGATCTTGGGCA